>OHBX01000322.1_pt1 | contig 29946 bp, 23 predicted proteins | sample 1577441 | NCBI WGS metagenome assembly OHBX01 (sample SAMEA3879561, study PRJEB24766) | human gut metagenome | biome: human-associated habitat; feature: feces | place: USA | collected 1985/1987 | reverse complement strand
TAAAGGATTTCCATATGGTGCATGGTTATAAAATAGCAGATGTTACCGAGCGTTACTATCTTTCAGACGCAGTTTTTCTTGCTGTCCTTGAATGTGATGATAAGAAGTTGTTGGAAGAAATAGCAGCTGCACTGCAAAAGCCTGTTTATCCGCTGTATCTTGGCAGAAAGTCGTGTCCGCCTACGTTGCCTGTGGTTCTTGGGGTCAAAGATGAGGATATGCTTACCGCTCTGAAAAATGAGCCGTTTCTGTATGAAAATGACCGCCGCAAAAACGTCCGTATCTCGTATGAAGTCTCATCAGGCGGGGCAATGGTGCAGGACGTACCGCTGTCATTTTCTCAGCTCCACAGAAAGCATGGCTGGCGAATGAAACGTGAAGAACTGTTTATCGTGGATAAAAATGCAGAGCATGACGCATTTTCTGAATTGTGAGGTGCAGTATGTATTTAACAAGAATAAAACTTGATATGACCAAAACGAATACAATGCAGGCATTGGTTTGTCCGAGTAAGTTTCATGGTGCTATCGAAAGTGCTGAACCTGAAGGCAGAACACGAAAACTTTGGAGAATAGACGAGCTTGGCGGAGAAAAATATCTGCTGATATTATCTGAAAAAGCATTTGACTTTTCAAATGTTTCTGAGCAGTTCGGTTCAGAAAAACCACAGTCTAAAAGCTATGACACTCTTCTTGAAAGAGTAAAAAACGGCGGCAAATGGAGATTTCGTCTTAAAGCAAATCCCGTTATCCATAAGAAAGATCCAAAGACCGACAGGGGAAAACCTATAGCACTTGTCGGCAATAAGCAGCAGGAAGAATGGCTGAAAAAGCAGGCTTTGAGAAATGGCTTTTCCCTAGAGGACGGACTGTGGCTCGTAACAGAATCAAAGTGGTATGATTTCAAAAAGGGCAGCGGAAGAAATCATGTGAGGATACTTTCTGTAACATATGAAGGCTTGCTCACAGTAACCAACGAAGAGCTTTTTAAAGCAGCACTTGTACAAGGCATAGGCCGTGAAAAAGCATTCGGATTAGGAATGTTGACGATAGTTGGAGCAAGATAATGGCAGAACAAAATGGCATCAAGAAACCTGATCTCCATGCTCTGCCCACCATAAGCGACAGAATGACGTTTATTTATTTTGAACATTGCAAGGTAAGCCGTGAAAACGGTGCAGTCACTGCCACAGATCTTGACGGCACCGTTTATATTCCTGCGGCAGCGATAACAGTGCTGCTGTTAGGTCCAGGCACTGACGTGTCCCACCGTGCAATGGAACTTATCGGCGACATGGGCATAAGTGTGATATGGGTAGGTGAGCATGGGGTTCGGTATTATGCCCATGGCAGGGCGTTAAATTCACACAGCACAATGCTTGAAAAGCAGGCAAAGCTTTTTTCTAACGTCAGAAGTCACCTTAATGTTGTACGGAAAATGTATGAAATGAGGTTTGAGGACGAGGACACTTCAGGTCTGACTTTGCAGCAGCTCCGTGGCCGTGAAGGTTCAAGAATGAGGAAGATCTACCGTGAACAGGCAAAGAAGTGGAATGTACCTTGGGACGGAAGAAAATATGATGCTGAAGATTTCTCATCAGGCGACCCTGTCAATCAAGCACTTTCAGCAGGAAACGTATGCTTGTATGGACTTGCATCGGCAGTTATTACAGCACTTGGCTGCTCTGTAGGCCTTGGCTTTATACACGTTGGTCATGAGTTTTCTTTTGCATATGACATTGCTGACCTTTACAAAGCGGAAATAACCATACCCCTTGCCTTTGAACTTGGTTCACAAGATCCGCCTGATCTGCCTGATGTTATGAGGCGGCGTGTACGCACGGTATTTTCTCAAACGCACCTTATCGAACGAATGGTAAAGGACGTAAAATATCTTTTAAATGATACTCAGGAGCAGGATGACATTGACGCCGTGTATTTGTGGGACGATCTTAAAGACCACGTTGAATATGGCATATCATACGGTAAACATGAAGATGATGAGGTCGAAGAATGGTAGTTCTTACAATGACGAACTGTCCGCCTAAGCTGAGAGGTGATCTGTCTAAATGGCTGCTTGAGATCAATACAGGGGTGTACGTTGGCAATGTTAATGCAAGAGTTCGTGAGCTGATCTGGAAAAGGGTCTGTGAGAACATTAAAGATGGACAAGCAACAATGGTTTTCCCTGCTAATAATGAGCAGCATATGGACTTTTATGTGCATAATACCAGCTGGCAGCCTGTTGATCTTGACGGCATCAAGCTTATGAAACATCCAAGATCCTCATACGATCAGAATGAGCCGCTCAAATCTGGTTTCAGTAATGCGGCAAAGCGTCAAATGGGTTTAAGAAAGAGCAGACAAAAAGCTGCCAATAGGGATAATTCATTTGTTATTATTGACATTGAAACCACAGGTCTGTCAGCTGAAACTGATGAGATAATTGAAATAGGTGCTATCCGTGTCGTAAATGGAAAAATAGCCGAGGAATATGAGCAGCTGATCTGTGTTGACAAGAAAATCCCACAGAATATAAGTGCTCTAACAGGCATTACACAAGAACAGATAAATGAAAATGGCAAGCCGATACAAGAGGTGTTGCCAAGCTTGATAAAATTTATAAAAAATAGTGAAGTGTTCGGATATAATGTAGATTTTGACCGTGAGTTTCTGTTGATCCAGTGCGACAAACTGGGCATGGATATCACAAAGGTAAAGTTTACAGACGTAATGGTGACTATCAAAAACAAACTTAAAGGCATGAGAAGTTACAAGCTCGAATCAGTTGCCAAGAGATTGGGTATTAAAACCAAGCAGCAGCACCGAGCCCTTGCAGATTGTCATTTGCTGTATCAGGTCTATTGCAAACTAAATGAAAATGGTTGACCGTGCTTTTAAAAAGCACGATTTTACGGGATCTTTTTAGTCTTTTCCCCGCATATGCAGGGGTGATCCCTGAGTTTCTTAACTCTTCAAGATAGACATTCTCTTTTCCCCGCATATGCAGGGGTGATCCTAAAATCCCCTTTGAAATATATAACATATTTCGCTTTTCCCCGCATATGCAGGGGTGATCCTGAAAAAGTTCCTGACACGCCGAACACTGGTGTCTTTTCCCCGCATACGCAGGGGTGATCCTACTCATCGAGCATATCTGCTCTGTAGCAAAGGCTTTTCCCCGCATATGCAGGGGTGATCCTCCTATAGGGGCTTTTGATAAAGCTCAAAAGATCTTTTCCCCGCCTACGCAGGGCTACACAATTTCCAAAAAAAGCGGTGCTTTCAAAGCACCGCTTTTTTTCAAAATATACAGCTAAAACCTACTTTATCCCCTTGACCTTGTACCCAGCGTCTGTGACCGCTTTAGAAAGCACCTCGTCAGACACGTCCTTGTCAAGCGTGATGTAAGCACACTTGTCCTCAAGGGATACCTCAGCTGTAACACCGTCAATGGCGTTGAGAACCTTCGTAACTGTTCCCGTGCAGTGTGAGCACATCATGCCGTCGATCTTCATTACCTTTTTCATTTTTCCGTCCTCCGTAATATTTATTTCAGTCTTTGCAGCCTTTTTCTCTCTGCTGCTTTTGAAAAGATTGAGCCTTAACGCATTGGTAACAACGCAAACTGAGCTTAAACTCATTGCCGCTGCACCAAACATTGGATTGAGTTTCCACCCAAGCAGACCGTAGAATACTCCTGCCGCAAGGGGAATACCAAGCGAGTTGTAAATAAGTGCCCAGAAAAGATTTTCCTTGATGTTCTTCATTACGCTCCTGCTGAGCTTGACCGCCGTAACAGCGTCATTAAGATCGCTCTTCATAAGCACTATGTCAGCAGATTCAATGGCAATATCCTGTCCTGCACCAATGGCAATACCAACATCTGCCGTCGTGAGTGCAGGTGCGTCATTTATTCCGTCGCCTATCATTGCCACCTTTTTGCCCTGATCTTGCAATTCTTTGATTATCGTCGCCTTGTCCTCAGGCATGAGCTGTGCCCTTACCTGTGAAATGCCAAGCTTTTTCTGTATTGCCTTTGCAGTCTTTTCGTTGTCGCCTGTGAGCATTACAGTTTCTATGCCGGCTTTCTTGAATCCGCTGATAGCCTCTGCACTTGTTTCCTTTATCTTGTCTGCAATGAACAAAATTCCTGCAAGCTTGCCGTCTACAGCCGCATATAGCGGTATCTCTCCATTGTCAGCATGAGCGTGTGCGGTTTTCTCTGCCGCTGAAACGTCAACTCCGCTGTTGTCCATAAGCCTCTTGTTGCCTATTAGAACATTTTTGCCCTCAACAACAGCCGATATACCGCCGCCTGCTGTTTCTGTGTAGCTCTCAGCAGGGGAGAGCTCAAAGCCCTTATCTTTGCAGCTGTCTGTAACAGCCTTTGCAAGAGGGTGTGATGAACCGCTTTCCGCTGAACCGCAAAGCCTTATAAGCTCGTCTGCACCATATCCGCCAAATGGCTGCGACGAAATAAGTTCAGGCTTGCCCTCTGTGCAAGTTCCTGTCTTGTCAAGAACAACAGTGTCAATGCTGTGTGCAGTTTCAAGGCTTTCAGCCGATTTTATAAGGATACCGAACTGTGCTGCCTTTCCTGTGCCTACCATTATCGCTGTAGGCGTTGCAAGTCCCAGTGAGCATGGGCAGGATATAACAAGCACTGATATTGCCATGTTAAGTGCAAATGCAAAGCTGTAGCCAAGCAGCAGCCAGACTATCAGTGATATCAGTGCAATGGTGATAACAACAGGCACGAATACCGCACTTATCTTGTCTGCAAGTCTTGCGACCGGTGCTTTTGACGCCGATGCGTCCTCAACCAGTGCAATTATCTGTGAAAGCGTCGAGTCCTTAGCCTGCTTTTCACAGCGTACCTTAGCAAAGCCACCTGCCGATACGCTGGCACTCATTACCCTGTCACCAACTGCCTTGTCAACTGGTATGCTCTCACCTGTAAGTGCCGATTGGTCAACTGTGCAGCTGCCCTCAATGAGAACTCCGTCGCATGGTACAGACCAGCCTGCCTTTAGCAGGAAAATGTCACCTACCATTACGCTCTCCGCAGGAACTTCTGTTTCCACGCCGTCACGAATAACCACAGCAGTCTTAGGTGCAAGGCTAACAAGCTTGTTCACAGCGTCAGCCGTCTTGCCCTTTGAACGAGCCTCAAGATATTTACCTACCGTGATAAGAGTGAGTATCATTCCGCAGGATTCATAGTAGAGATTCATCATATACTCGTGAGCCGCAGCAAGATCGCCTCTGCCCATAAAGAACGCCATTCTGTAAGTGCCGTAAACACTGTAAATAAATGACGCAGCTGCACCAAGAGCTATAAGACTGTCCATGTTAGGGGAGCGGTGCAAAAGATTTTTAAATCCGTTTGAAAAATAGTGGAAGTTTATCGCAATGATAGGCACAGTGAGCAAAAGCTGCGTAAGTGCGTATATCATCATGTTTTTGTGACCTGTGAATACAGGTGGGATAGGTATGTTCGCCATGTGTCCCATGCAAATATAGAACAGCGGTATCAGAAAGCCCACCGACCACCAAAGCCGCTTTTTCATCTTCTTGCTTTCGTCCTGAGCGGCAGCAACAGGAGATGAGCTTTTCACCGCATTATCGTTTATCTCGCTGGCACCATAGCCTGCACCTTCTACAGCCTTTATGACCTCCTGAGCGTTCGTCACGCCCTCGTCAAGGTCTACCGTCATTTTGTTAGCCAGCAGATTGACGTTTACCTCCGCCACGCCCTGTACCTTGCTGACCGCCTTTTCCACATGAGCCTGACAAGCCGCACAGCTCATGCCCGTTACGTTGAATTTCAACTTTTTCATAGATATTTGCCTTCCTATTTAAGCTTTTTCATAAGCTCCAATACTTCGTCAACGACCTCAGTGTTGCCGCTTTGTACCTCCTCTGTCATACAGGTCTTCATGTGTTCCTGCAAAATAAGATAGCCAAAGCTTTGCATGGCACTTTCTACCGCTGCCACCTGAATAAGTATATCTCCGCAGTAGCGATTGTCGTCAAGCATTTTTATAATGCCGTTTATCTGACCTGAAACCCTGCTGAGCCTGTTTTTCAGTTGTTTTATCTCCTTATCATCACGGGGAGTATGCTTGTGCCTGCAAGTATCACAACAGCCGCATGACTTTTCTTTAACGTTTCTGTCACCCATTGTTTTACCTCCTGTCTATGTTAAATACCCTCGTAGGGTATCCTTTATCACAAATTTATTATATACCCCTCAAGGGTATTTGTCAACCCCTTATTATAATATTTTTCTCAAAAAGGCAAAAAAATATCCGCCTCCCGTAAAGGAAAGCGGATATGAAAATTTCTTTTAATAGCCGGTGTCATAGCTGTATGCGTTTTCTTCCTGATACTGTTTGATAGCCTCGTCAATGTTCTTGCAAGTGCCGTAAACTATATACTGAAAGAAAGCGGAGTTTGCAGTAAAGTCAGGGTTAAGAACGCTCATTCCGTATATATATTCGTCAGTGAAGTATCCGTCAGCAGGTATTCTAAGCTGCTGGATATCGTAATTCATATAGTCGAAAGCGTTGAGCAGGAGATTTGCGATCTCGCCGTCTGTAAGATCAGTGTTGACCTCAGGGAGTACCTTATTCAGCAGCTTGTCAAGCTGAACAAGATTAAGCTTTTTAGCCTCGGTTATTATCTCTGATATAACACGTCTTTGACGCTCAGTACGCTCATAGTCTGAGTTTCCAATGTATCTAAGTCGTGCAAAAGCAAGTGCCTGATTACCGTTGAGATGCAGCTTTATTTTTTCATCATCTTTTTTGCCCTTGAATTGGTCGAGGTCGATGTAGTCAGTACCCTTCTTGTTTTTCAGATACTTGTTCTGCTCGCCCATAGGATCTCTCATGCCCTTTGCCTCGGCTTTTGATACTTCCATATCTATTCCGCCGACAGTTTCAACGATATCGATAAACGAGTAGAAATTAACTCTCGCATATCTGTCTATCTCGATGCCGAAATAATCCTCGATACACTGTTCAAGATATTCACAGCCGCCGTGCCAGTAAGCACTGTTCAGTCTGTTGCCCTCGTCAAACTGAGCCATGTAGATGTACATATCTCTCATAAGGGAAGTCATCGTTACTGTCTTGTTTTTGGTGTTTATGGAAATTATCATCATGACGTCAGTGTTTCCACGGCTCGCTTCTTCAGTGTCACGAAGATCCTCGCCTATGAGCAGGATATTCGTAACGTCCTCACTGGATATCTTGGAGGACTGCTTCTGTAACTGATCTTTCAGTTCCTGTTCCTTTTGCAGAGCGTCAAATGTATCCTCTTCACTGGTAAGCTCACTGGCGTTCACAGGAGCTTTTCCTGAGTTTATCTTGTTATCCTTAGTTCTGTCGAGCATTCCCGTGTAGTGGAAGAACAGACCAACGATAACACCTATTATAATGACGAATATAACAAATATTATTCCCAGAGCAAAACAGGTTTTCTTTTTCTTGCTCCAACCCTTTTTCTTTTTAGGCTCTTTGTCAGCCTCAGGTATCTCCTCAGCTTTTGTCTGCTGTTCTTTGGTGGGGATAGGTATCACACCTGTAGGGCCGTTGGAGTTTGATTCGTCAAGTATTTTTTTATTTTCTATAGCATTGGATATTAGCGACTGAAGATCCTTATCTCCCTGCGTATTTGAGGGATTTTTGTTGTCGTTGTCCATATAATAAACCTCGTTTCCGATTAAAGTCAGCAAGCCGACAGCCTATGGCTCGTCCAAGCATAACACATTACTAGTATAAACTATTTTATTGCAAATTACAACATATATTTCATACGAATTTGACTTTAAATTTGCCTATATTTTTATGTAATCGAATAAAATCACACTAATTTACAATAATTTTACGAGTAACTTTTGCAATAATTTGAGAATTTATAAAATTTTAAAAGAAAAGTAGAAAAAACACTTGCCTTTTGCAGAAAAATTTGTTATGATATTAATAAGAGCGAAAGGGTGAGTTATGTCCACATGATCTCACCTGATTTTTTTGTGTTTTATTTTTGATATATGGAGGAAAAATGATATGCCTACAAAATATGTCTTTGTAACAGGCGGTGTTGTTTCAGGTCTTGGCAAGGGTATAACTGCTGCGTCACTGGGAAGATTGCTCAAAGCAAGGGGCTACAGCGTTACCATTCAGAAATTTGACCCGTATATAAATGTCGATCCGGGCACAATGTCACCTTATCAGCACGGCGAAGTATTCGTTACAGATGACGGTGCGGAAACTGACCTTGACCTTGGTCACTATGAGAGATTTATCGACGAGAACCTTTCTATCAACTCAAATGTTACCACAGGCAAGATCTACTGGACAGTTCTTAATAAGGAGAGAAGAGGAGATTACCTCGGCGGAACAGTTCAGGTCGTTCCTCATATCACAAACGAGATAAAGGATCGTCTTTACAGAGTAGGCAAATCTACAAATACAGATATAGTTATCACAGAGATAGGCGGAACAGTCGGCGATATCGAGTCAACACCGTTCCTTGAGGCTATCAGACAGGCGTCTATCGAGCTTGGCAGAGAGAATTCCGTGTTTATCCACGTTTGCCTGCTGCCATACATCTCAGGCTCTAAGGAGCTTAAATCAAAGCCTACACAGCATTCCGTAAAGGAATTGCTTTCTATAGGTATCCAGCCTAATATCCTTGTTCTCCGTTCTGAAATGGAGATACCTGAGGATATGAAACAGAAGATAGGTCTTTTCTGTAACGTAAGAGCAGAGGACGTTATCCAGAACCTCACAGCACCTTCACTTTATGAAGTACCGCTGTGGCTGGAAAAAGAGGGACTTGCAGACGTTGTATGTCACCACTTGAAACTTGAGTGCAGACAGCCTGACCTGAGAGAGTGGCAGGAAATGATAGGCAGAGTACACAGCTGCAACAAGAGGGTAACTATCGGACTTGTTGGTAAGTATGTTGAGCTTGAGGACGCATATCTTTCAGTTGCCGAGGCACTTCGTCACGGAGGTTTTGAAAACAGTGCTGATGTTGACATCAGGTGGATACAGTCAGAGAATATCAATGAGAACACAGTTGCTGAAATGCTCCATGGCTGTGACGGTATAATCGTTCCCGGCGGCTTTGGCGACAGAGGTATCGAGGGCATGATAGAGGCTATCAGATATGCAAGAGAGCATAAGATACCAATGTTTGGTATCTGCCTTGGTATGCAGATGTCAGTTGTCGAGTTCGCAAGACACGTTGCAGGACTTGAGGGTGCTAATTCATCAGAGTTCGGCGACACTCCATATCCTGTTATTGATATTATGGATTCACAGAAGGATATCACAGAAAAGGGCGGAACAATGCGTCTTGGACTTTATCCTTGCAAGCTTTCAGATGATTCAAGATGTGCAGAGATCTATTCAGCACCGCAGAACCTTATCCGTGAGCGTCACCGTCACCGTTGGGAATTCAACAACGAGTACAGAAAGCTCCTTGAAGATAAAGGACTTATGCTTGCTGGTCTTTCACCTGACGAAAAGCTTGTTGAGATAGTTGAACTTCCAAAGGACGTTCACCCATGGTTCGTAGGTGTTCAGTTCCACCCAGAGTTCAAGTCAAGACCAAACAGGGCACACCCTCTGTTCAGAGATTTCATCAGAGCGTCTGTTGAGTATTCTGAATTTGGCGAAAAAGAATAATCGAATTTTTGCAGGACAGGCATATTTTTACTTGTCCTGTTTTTTGTATTATTTTATGCGTTTTAAACGAAATACTGTTGACATTTGCTTGTGATATGGTATAATATATATAAATACTTTGGTATTGATCTTATAATAAAGGAGAAAGAACAATGGCTGATTTGAAAGGTACAAAAACTGAGGCAAACCTGCTTGCTGCATTTGCAGGTGAATCACAAGCAAGAAATAAGTATACATATTATGCCAGCAAGGCAAAGAAAGAGGGCTATGTGCAGATAGCTAATATCTTTGAGGAAACTGCTGCAAATGAAAAGGAGCACGCAAAAATATGGTTCAAGCTGCTCCATGACGGTATCCCTTCAACTGTGGAAAATCTTAAAGACGCCGCAGAGGGTGAGAACTACGAGTGGACTGATATGTATGCAGGCTTTGCTAAAGAGGCTCGTGAAGAGGGCTTTGAGCATATCGCTGTCTTGTTTGAAAAAGTCGGCGAGATAGAGAAAGAGCATGAGGAAAGATATAAGAAACTTCTTGCTAACATAGAGGGCGACCTTGTGTTCTCAAAGGACGGCGACTGCGTATGGCAGTGCATAAACTGCGGTCATATCGTTATCGGTAAAAAAGCTCCTGAGGTATGTCCTGTCTGTGCACACCCACAGTCATATTTTCAGGTCAAAGCAGATAATTATTAATATCGATCCTTCTGAGCAGGCTGGCGTGTTGGCATGTCAGCCTGCTTTTTGGTATGAGCGACTTGAAAAATAACATAAAATATGCTATTATTGTGTTAGGAACAGTATCGCATTATGGAATGTGCCTATAATAAAAGAGAGGAGGACGTCACTATGCTCAAGGATCTTGAAAAGCCTATAGAATATTTAAAAGGCGTCGGCGAAAAACGTGCCGAATGTTATGAGAAATTAGGCGTAAAGACAGTATATGACCTGCTTTGTCATTATCCAAGAAGTTATATTGACTATACCTCCCCCGTGCCCATAGCCGACGCACCAACAGATGAACCGTGCATTGTAAAGGGCAGGGTAGTGAAAAAACTTCCTGAGGCACGCATAAGAAAGGGTCTGTCTGTTTTTAAGGTGATTTTTACCGACGACGTCACAGACCTCGTGATAGTTATTTATAACAGCGAGTATATGTATAGACAGCTAGAAGTTGATAAAGAGTATTACCTCTGCGGCAGGATAACAGGCAACCTTGTGAGAAAAGAAATAAATTCTCCCATGATACTGCCTGCGGATACAGAGGACAAGATACAACCGCTGTATCACCTTACAGAGGGTCTGAGCCAACAGATGCTTAGAAAAACGGTCAGATTAGCATTGAGCGTTTTCAATAAGAATATCTATGAACCTCTTCCAAAGGGGATAATGCAGAAATATAATTTCTGCTCACTGGAATATGCCCTTGAAAATATCCATTTTCCAAAAGATATGCATACCTGTCAGCTTGCAAAAAATCGCCTTGTGTTTGACGAATTGCTAGTCTTGCAGCTTGGTATGCAGCTTATGAAGAGCAGAAGTCGTGAAAAAAGCGGTTGCGTTTTGAAACCGCAGGATATGGATAACTTCTATAACGCACTTCCGTTCACTCTTACAAACAGTCAGCGTTGTGCAATAGAGGATTGTGTCGGCGATATGCAGAAAGAGCAGCCCATGAACCGCCTTGTTCAAGGTGACGTAGGTTCGGGCAAGACCGCCGTGGCAGCAGGTGCAGCGTATTTTGTGTATAAAAACGGCTGCCAGACTGCACTTATGGCTCCTACAGAGATCCTTGCCGAGCAGCATTACGAGACTCTCAAAGGCTTTCTCGAACCGCTAGGCGTAAAGGTGGCACTGCTCACAGGCTCTATGACCGCAAAACAGAAAAAGTCAGTTAAAGACGGTCTTGAAAACGGCGAGTATTCCGTTGCCGTGGGCACTCATGCACTTGTCCAGCAAACAACAAAATTCCAAAGACTTGCTCTTGTCATAACAGACGAGCAGCACCGTTTCGGCGTTGAACAGCGTGCAGCCCTTGCATCAAAGGGTGAAAATCCTCATAAGCTTGTTATGTCAGCAACTCCTATCCCAAGAACTCTCGCATTGATGATATACGGCGACCTTGATATATCAGTCCTCAACGAACTCCCAAAGGGCAGACAGCCGGTAGATACCTATGCCGTCACAGGCAAACTTCGTGAACGTGCTTTCAATTATGTGAAAAAGTATCTTGACGAGGGCAGACAGGGCTATATCGTCTGTCCTATGATAGAGGAAAGCGATATGGATTTGCAGGACGTAAAGTCCTATGCAAAAAAGCTGTCGCAGGGTACTTTCAAGGATTACACAGTGGGACTTCTCCATGGCAGAATGAACGGTGCTCAGAAAGAACAGGTCATGAGCGATTTCAAGGAACATAAAATAGACCTGCTTGTATCTACCACCGTCGTGGAAGTCGGTGTGGACGTACCAAACGCAGCTATAATGGTGATAGAAAATGCCGATAGGTTCGGACTGTCACAGCTGCACCAGCTTCGTGGCCGTGTGGGAAGAGGAAAATACAAATCAAGCTGTATCCTTATCACCGACAATGTGAACGAGGAAACCGTCAAAAGGCTCAAGATACTCAGCAAAACAAATGACGGATTTAAAATATCCGAAGAGGATCTCAAGCTGAGAGGACCGGGAGACTTCTTCGGCAGCCGACAGCACGGTCTGCCTGCACTAAAAATAGCAGATATGTCGCAGGATATGGATATCCTTAGAAAAGCACAGGAGGCTGCACAGCTGATAATAAGCATAGACCCTATGCTTAAACATACAGAGAACATCTATCTAAAAGAACTTGTGGAAAAATTATTTGATAATTCTATGTCAGATAATTAAGAAATATGTAAAGATATATAGCTTTACATGGCAAAACGATATGTAAAGTTAAAAAACTTTATAGAAAAAGACAACAAATGGAGGAATTTATGGAACCAATAAAATTCGTGAAATATATTTTGTCAAGGATAGCAATAATGCTCGTTCTTACGCTGTTTGCAGCATTTGCAGGCATGGTGCTCATACCCGCACTTGTGACTATTTTCCCGTCAGGTGCGTCAGGATCCAAAAGTTTTATGACTAATGGGAACGTGGATTCGTTTATAGGCTTTGCAGTAATGCTGGCGTTCTTTCTCAGGCTTTTCTATGACGATGGAAAGCGTCACGCTGCCTATGAGGATTGGAGCTGGGTTAATATCACTATAGTTTATCTTCTCATGCTGCTTGTGTACTTTATCCCGTCTATTTTCAGGGATTCTTTCAGTCAGGAAGGCAAGGGTGACGTCTTTTATAAAGTGCTCTATTACCCATGTATCTGGCTCAATGAGGGCCTTGGTATGAACTACCTTGTAAGCGTTATCGTGGGTATCGGACTGCTGCTGCTGGCGTCATATTGTATTTATTTCATCGCCTATAAGATCTATGTCCATAAGCACCCTGTCATACTCAGAAGTGTGAAATCTTTTAGTGCAGACAATGGCGATAATAACGTCTGAATTGTATCATTTGAACATAAAGTGGGTCATTTGCAGTCAAAAAACTGTGTGAACCCACTTTAAATGTTAATAAATCAATAAAATGTTAGTTGAATTATTCTATTTGTACAAAATCGATAAATTTGCAGCGATTATTTTGTGGATAAAAATTCACTTAAATGCCCCTTAATCTCTTGCTAAAAGATGAAAATAATGTTATAATTATAAAAATGCGTTTTGTGTATTCTTAAAGATTTTTGTGACGAATGTACAAAATGTATAAATAAGTGGAGGTGTATCTACATACTATGAAGAAATTTTCCTATGTTGCTAAGGATACCTCAGGAAAAACCATAAAGGGTATCTACGAGGCTGAGGATGCACAGGAAGTACTGGACAAGATCCACGAACAAGGTCTGTTCTGTATAAGCTATACAGAGGCACTTGGAGGTGCAGGAAAACAGACTGTTCACAAGTTCAACACCAAGGAACTTGCCTTCTGCTGCCGTCAGCTTGCAGCAATGATGACATCAGGTCTTACCATTGTAAAGGCTCTTGACATTCTTTATAAGGAAGAAGAAAACAAGAGTGCAAAGGAAGTCTGGAGAAGTGTTTACGACGACGTACAGAAAGGTCAGAGCTTTACTGAGGCTCTTGACACGAGAAGAGGAAGTTTTCCTGACTTTTTCATCTCAATGGTAGACGCAGGTGAAACCTCCGGTACGCTGGATATGACCATGCAGCGTCTGAGCGACTACTACGCAAACTCAAACAAACTGAACAATAAGGTAAAGAGTGCGATGACGTATCCTATCATACTGGGTGTTCTTTGTATCGTCATGGTAATCGGTATGTTTACGTTCATCATGCCTATATTCGCAGGACTTATGTCAGAAGATCAGATGCCTGCACTTTCAAAGGCACTTTTCGCATTCAGTGACTTCTTCAAAGCAAAATGGTATATCATTCTTATTGTAGTCGTTGCATTGGTTTTCGGCTGGATATACGCTTTGAAAGTACCGTCAGTCAGACTTAAATTTGACTATATCAAGATAAAAATGCCTGCCGCAGGTAAGCTTATAGTAAAGATCTATGAAGGCCGTTTCGCAAGAACTCTTTCATCACTTTACTCCAGCGGTATCCCAATGGTAGAATGTCTTGAACGTTCATCAAGAATACTTGGAAACGCTTATGTAGATAAGATGTTTATTCAGGTAGTCGATGAAGTTAAGCAGGGTGCTCCGCTTTCAGCGTCACTTGCAAAGACTGAGATATTTGAAGGAATGTTTACTTCTATCATCTATGTCGGTGAGGAATCAGGTGCTCTTGATGAGATCCTCGAAAAGACCGCTGACTACTATGAGGAAGAGGCAGACGCAGCCGTTACAAGACTTGTAGGACTCATGGAACCATTGCTCATCGTATTCATGGGTGTTGCTATTGGTCTTTGCCTTGCAGGTATCTTCCCAATGCTTTACGGTTCACTGTCAGGTCTGGAAGAATAACAGTCTGCCGTTTTTGTTCGTTAATTTTAAATATCTCCTCTCCGGTAAAATGGAGAGGAAAGATATTTGTTTTGAAAAATAATTTAAGAGGTGAAGGAATAAATGCTATCATTTGATATTTCTGATAGACAAATCAACATTGTTAAAGGTGACAACTCCTCTAACAAGATAAGGATCGAAAGATCCTTGCAGGTAGACGTTCCTGAGGATATGATCCTTAATGGTGAGGTAATCAACCTTTCAGGTCTTTCTGAACTGCTGCTCACACAGGTCAAGGCTGAGGATATGATGGATAAGGACGCTATCGTTACTTTCTCATCAAGCAACATTGTATTCAAAGAGCTTGTTGTTCCAAAGGCTAAGGGTAATGAGTTCCTGCTTATGGTACAGAACCATATGAGCCAGGAAATGGGTATCACAGATGAGTATTCTATCTCATATACAGTAGTAGGTGAGGCAGGAGAGGATAACCCTGGAGCAGTTAAGGTGCTTGCAACAGCCTGCCCAAGTACGATAGTTGAAAGCTATAGAAAGCTTTTCAATATTATGGGCATGAACCTCAGATCTGTTAATATCGGATGTAACTCTATCGCAAGAATCGTTCTTGCAGATAAGTCAAATATGGAAAAGATGCCACTTCTGGTTTGCCAGATAGATAAGAACTTCCTCGGACTTACACTTTTCGAGAACGGTCAGATGGCATTCGCAAGATATGTGCCGATCTCTGAGGACGATTATGATTCTGATGATTATATCACAGAGGCTCTTAACGAGAACATCTTCAGAATGGAGCAGTTCAACAAGGCAAGAGGCGGTTCAGGACTTGAGAACGTTATCCTCTATGGCTTTATCGAGGATTATATCAAACTCGTTGACGCACTTGACGGTCTTGATATCAAGGCATCTGTACTTGGCGTTCCTGCTCAGATCACAGGTTTTGAGAACTTCGAGTTCACAGTATTCGCTAACGCTATCGGTGCTCTCTATAAGAGAAACAAAGCAACCGAGAAGATCAACCTTCTTGAAGTTGACCAGTCCACAGGTAAGGGTGGCAGCAGCGGCATGGGTTCACTGCTCATGACAGGCGGTATCTTCGCTGCGGCAGCTGCAGTGCTTATCGCAGGTGCTACACTTGTTATCCACCTCAGAAAGAATTCTATTGAGAAGGATATCGATAAGACAAACGAGCAGATAGCAGTTTGCAACGAAAAGATCGCACAGAACCAGATACTTCACAATAAGAAGACTATCATGCAGGAGTATTCAGATTATGTAAATTCCGCAAATGCTGCTCTTGAAACTCTTCCTGTAGTGTCAAGCTCAATGTTTGATGACATTAAAGATGCACTTGGTTCTTTCAAGTATGAAGGCTTTACATATGACCTCGACGGCGGTACTGTAACGATCACAAATGTAGAACTTGGCAGTCAGGCAGATGTTACAACAGCTATCGAATCTCTCGTTAATACCGGACTCTTCCAGGAGGACGTAGGTTACACCGGATATACAATAGGTGAAGACGGCAGCTCTTCTGTAGTTCTTGATTCGTTGACACTTTATCTTAAAGGAGAGGGCGAGGGTAAATAATTATGAAACTGAATTATCGTGATAAATTGATTTTGATAGTAGTATTTGTACTGCTTGTAGTTGTTGCAGGATTTATGCTTTTCGTTAAGCCTGCCATTGATGATTGCAGTCAGGCAAGCAGCGACCTTGAATCTGCAAAAGTTCAGCTGAGTGATCTTCAGGATCAGGTCGACAAGGATAAGAACTTGGCAGCTGAAATACAGAGCCTTTACACAAGCACTTCACAGGTAGCAGCTAACTTCTATGATTATCAGGTAGCTTACAAGGCAACTGATAAGGTTCGTGAACTTTTTGCAGTTGACGATGTAAACATCAAAAATAGTAACATGACTATCTCTGCATACGGCAGTGCAGTCCTTCAGCCGTATACATATACGTCAACAGCAACAGCTACTGATTTTGATACGAAGGTAGATGAGTATAATAACGCTGGTTCTACAGATTCAGCAGCTGACACAACTGCTGAAAACACCGATGCTAACGCTGAGCCAACAGCTCAGACCATTGGTTACTACAGCCTTGATATCCAGTTCACGAGCTCACTTTCAGGTTTCAAGAATTTTGCTGATAACCTGACTACAAACAATGAGAAGAGCATGGTCATCAAGAATGTAAACATAGAAAATGTCAACGAGAGTGAGATCTCAGGCTCTATGACACTTAATATGTATGTTCTGAAGAAACTCGCAGATCCTTCTGCCAGCTAAGAGATAACTACTTGGTAGGATAAGGAATATTTCTTGTCCTGCCAATTAGTGCTATATAATGATTAAAAATTTTATATAAGTAATTTTATTATAACTAGGAAGAAAGGTGGTAAAAAAATGAAACCAAGTTCAAGGCGTTCTGGTAACAAAAAAGGAGCGGTTTTGTTTACTGCAGTTGCAGTAATGTTAATGCTTAGTATTCTATTGACCGCCACCATATCCTTTGTAGCGGTCAATAAACAAACCACTAATGACAACTATAAGAGCCAACAGGCATATCTTACAGCATCGTCAACACTTGAAAGTTTCATCGCACAGATCCAGACAGACACAGCACCAACAACAGACCCTGCGGGAATGGTAAAGCAGAAGAATGCTATCGACAATCTTAAAAAGCTTGCTAATAACAATGGCGGTAAGGGTACAACAACAACTGTTTCCTATAATGCAAAGACTGATAATACCGATAATATGGGTACAACTACTATCACTGTTGCATGGGACGGTTCAAGTACGACAGCAATGGTCGTTACTTGTGAAACGACATATCTTGGACAGACTGAGCAGGTCGCAGCCCACATAACGACGCAGTCCAATGTGAAACCGGCTGAATTTAATAACACTATCGAGCTTACAGGCTCAGGCGACGTAAATTACGACAACCTGAACGTAATCGGTGATATGGCTGGTATCAACAACACCACAGGTAAGATATATAACTTTACCAACAACACTTCTATCTACGGAAGTTACCTCATGTATGGTTCTCTGAAAAACGGTAACCATTTGAACATCTACCTCAAGCCTAGCCTTGTGGACAGCTCAAAGGGTTCATCTATCACAGTTTCCGAGAATTTCTATGCAAACACAAATGACCAGTGGATCAAGTCATCTATGGCTAGAGCCGACGGTTATAACTATGTGAATATCGGTAAGACCTTTAACTGTACAAACGCATTCAAGGTCGGCTCATCAGGCTGTGAAATCGACGTTTACTGCACAGACGCTACTATCACAGGTAAAGGCGGGTATGAGCAGTACGGCAACCTCTACGTTTACAAGGACAGCAACGGTGCAAACGGTAATGCAGTTCTTGGTCAGAACGGCGGCGGTGCTGTTATCAACGGTAACCTTTATGTTGAAGGAAACCTGAAAATTCAGGATACTCTCAAGGTAAACGGCAATGTTTATATTTCAGGAACTACAATCGAAAATGAGGACAAAATAGACTTTGGTACATCAGGCGGTAAGGTCGTTAAGAATGCTACTTTTGCAAAAACAGGCAGAGATGCAGTTCCTACTATCCCAGCAAAGGCTGACGAGTATGTTTACTATCCTGAGGACTTCCTCATGAGTTCTGATAAGAATGTAACTACTATCTCTGATAAGTATAAGGCATTCTATAAGACAACAGGCGGAAACACTGATACTTTCATGACATACTACTATAACACAGATGAGAAAGATAGTAATGGTAATGCCACTGGTAAAAAAATCAATCAGGAGATAAGCTATACTTCAAATGTTGACGGCAGTATGGTAACAAGTAAATATGCTTTTGAGATCACAGGCAGCTGTACTTGGGCTACTACAGACTTCTCAGACAACGGCAAGATGGGTAATGCTAAGAGAATTCTTGTCCATGTTACAGATGCATCAGGCGATATCGTTATAAGACTGTCAAATGGTTTAAGTGTTGGTGATGAATACAGACCTATCATCGTAGTTAAAAACGATTCATCCAAGGACAATAACACTGGTGCAAACCATAAGTACAACTGCTATTTTGTTTCAGATGCAGGCGACAAGATCCAGCTTCCTGGTCTTGATGTTGACGGTAAATCACAGCATACAAACGTAACACCATGTACTTACACTGTAAGTAAGCTCAAAGTTTTTGACTATGAAACTTATGTAAGAATGTACGATTCAACTGAACTTAGCAAGAGCTCAGGCGATTTGGGTTCATGCCGTTCAGACTTTGTACTCAACTATACTGACTCTGATGTAACAGGTACTTATAAACCTGATAACGGAAGTATCATATTCCTGCTCACTGAGGGTACAACTCTTAACTGCGGTAACAATGCATTCATTCAAGCATCAATTTATGCTCCGCAGGCAAAGATCAACATCGCAACATCAGGTATTTCTATCAACGTTCTGAGTGTGGATTACCCAACAGTTAAGTCTAATTCCATTGATACATGTGCTGTTGGCGTATTTATTGCAGAAAAGTTTGATAGTAAGAACACAGCTTGGTATGTATTCCAGAAACCTTCTGCATCTTCAATACTTTCTAATGCAAAGGGCAATGCAGGCAGCGTTGTTTATGGTTATACCCTTGACAGATACGATCATTACTAAATGAGAGAGGAGCATACTTATGAAATTAAAAAAACATAATAAAAAAGGTGTGACTCTTGTTGAGGTCATCATTGCTATGACATTGCTGTCAATGATGGCAGGTATGCTTGTAACTGTTGCAGTAAACGCAAAAAATACAAACAGGGATAACTACTTCCGCTCAAAAGAAATGAATGAGCAGGCACTTAATGCAGAGCAGTATAACGACGCTAAAAACTATGATATGAATGATATCAAAGTAAATAAGTATGTCGGCGACGGTCAGACTGATAATGATTTTGCCCTTGAGGCTGACTGGGGCGACGGTATTAAGTGGAATACCACTGCTTATGGCTACAAAACAAAGCTCAACTCCATTGATTCAAAGGCTGGCTATCAGCTTAAATTCCTACAGGGTACGAATGTAAACATTACTCCTAACGTAAATAATGGTGAGTATTGGGTCAAGTTCTACAATGATTCAGGTGCGGAAATAACAAACTTTGTTATGACTCCTACAACAACAGGAGGAAAGTTCTTTGACGCCAACAATAACTCTTCTGGAAACAGCGTTCCACTCACAACAGGTATAGGCGGTGTGAGCCAGTTTGGATTTATTGCAACGTCAAGCGGAGATTACTTCGGCTTTACCGAAACAAATGATGACCTCTATTCAGCTAGTCACGTTCCAAGTACATCTGATTTTATACTTTCTAATGAAACAACATTTAAAAAGTATTGTGAAACGGATTCTAATGGTAATTTTACAGGATATATAGTTATCCACTATATGGGCGGCACGACATATCTGACTCAGGCTGAGTTCGATGCACGACCATGACAGGAGGGTCAAAATTGAAAAATAAAAATAAAAAAGGTTTTACCCTTGTTGAGCTTATAGTTGTCGTTTGTATTTTCGGCATTATAATGGGTGCTATACTTAATATGATCAAGCCTACTCAGCAGATCTATAACGATACCGACGCAACAATGGAAACAAACCTTAAAGGTTCAGGTCTTGCCAATTATCTTGACGATCACCTGAGATATTCCACAAATATCCTTGTTCTCAAGGACTATTGCGGTGTGCCAGATGTATCTGCAACAGGTACACTCGGCAGCGATACAACACCATATGACAGCTGTATCGTTATCGACAATAATAATCTCAGAGGCTACAGCCTGACAAACTATTCAGGCGATGATACTGATACTGCACAGAAGAGAATGGGTGCAACAGGCTGCCTCTTAGATGTTTCTCAGATCACAAGCGGCGGATTTAATTTCAACAATTCTAAAGTCGCAATGGGCGTAGATTACTATGACGTTTATAAGTATGATATCACAGCCGGAATAAACACCATAGATGATATGTACACTCTTGATTTCTCAATAGACGCATATCAGCCTGATTATTCCAACGGTTCATACACATACGTTAAGACTAAGTATTCAAAGGACGCATCAGTAAACCTTACCAATATCAATATCGATAAGGGCGACACTTATAAGATGAGAGGCTTTATCGACTTCTCAACAGCTGCTGATTATACGACCTATCCTCAGGCATCAGCACCTTCAGGTGCAACAGCACAGCAGTCTGTTTACTATGATACAACAAATGCTGATAATACTTATACTTATATTTTCTATAATAAGAATTCTACAGGCAGCGGCACACAGTATGAAGTTCAGTATGTATATGCTGCATCTGACCCTGACCCGAACTATGCAGGCAAGGGCGTAGGTTCTCCTGTAAATGTTAAGAAAGGTGCACTTCTCCAGAATGCTCCAACACTTAAACCAAGAAATGGCTATGCAAGCCCATATTGGCTCGATGAGGACGGAAAAACAGTTGACTTTACGGCAGGCGTAGTTATCAACCGCTCACAGGTATTTACTGCGGTTTATCCGCCAGTATCTCCTGTACCAACTCATAAAGTAAAATTTATGAATCTTGACGGTACTGTATTCCAAGAAAATGCTTGCTCTGAGGGCGGTCCAGCTACAGCTCCGGGCACGCCTAAAGATTTTGACACTGAAAAGCAGGATTGGGTCGGCTGGAATACTAAGTCAGACGGCACAGGTGATACACCTGATAAGGTAACAGTAACTGATGATAAGCTTGTGTTCTATCCAATAGTTAAAAACAAGCATAAAGTAGAGTTTGAGGTAGAGGGTACTATTGACAATGCCAATACGAAATATGTATCTGACGGAGAAAAGGCATCTTATCCATCTTCAACACCTCCAACATCTTCGGATTCCAACAAGACATTCAGTAGATGGGTGAAGAAGGGTACATCAGATGATATTTCAACTGTACTGATTACTGGTGATACGGTATTTGAAGCTGTATTTGTAACTAAACCATCTATTACGGCTGATCCAAATGCAATTATTACTGTTATTGATTATGACAACTCAAATACTTGTAAAGCTATGTTCATTAAAGGTTATAATACTACAACATCAGTATATGTCGAGGGTAACAACACCCCAATTTTTACAGGTACAAACTTCCAGAATTGGATTGACATAAGTGCTTACGTTGGTACAGATACACGATTCATTATTAAGTCAAGTTTCTGTTATAGCAATATACAAAATTGTGCTGAATATCAAATTCAGTTCTGTGACTCTCAAAATTCTTGGACTTGGGTAAAAACAGGATTGTTAAAGGCAATCGATTCCTCGTGCCTTGGTCAGGTTTATTATGTCAAAGTATAATTTTCTTTTCACGATCAGACCCTCCACGGGTCTGATTGCTGAAAAAATCCCCTTAACAGAAAAACTTCTATTAAGAGGATTTTTTGAGCAAAAAAATTCCGCAGCCTCAAGACTGCGGAATGTATGCAATTATCTTATTATCAGCATTGCCTCGTTCATCATCTCGTTTATACCTGTAAAGTCCATGTACCATGAGCCAATCTGCTCTGAGTATAATGCCGCTACAGCTACTCCGATAGAGAGGTATGGACCAAATGCGAATACAGATTCACCGTTGCGGTGCTTTTGGATAAGTCCACCGATCGAACCGGTTATCAAACCAATAAGCAGTGCTACCAACGCACCCTGCATTCCGAGAAACAACCCTGCGGCTGCCATGAGATATACATCTCCCATGCCCATGGCTTTCTCGTGTGTGATAAGACAGATAATAAGCAGCGGCACGCTCACAATGAAAAATCCGATAATGTGCGATCTCAGCGTCAGTCCTGTCTGATCTTTGCAGAATATGTATTCTGCAACGCCAAGCAGCCCTATGAATATCACCACATATGTGTTGATGAGCTGCGTGTCCCAGTCCATGAAGAATACAACGATAAGGGCAGAGAACAAAAGACAGACAAGTGCCGCACGAAGAGGATTGAAGATACCATTGAAGTGATAGAATACCCATAAGTAGAGCAGTGCGTTGAGCAGCTCAACTACTGTGTATCTCGGCGATATCTTTGCCCCGCAGTTTCTGCATTTTCCACGCAGTATGCACCAGCTTATTATCGGTATAAGATCACGCCGTTTGATAGGTTCTCCGCAGGTCATGCAGTGAGAATTGCGTTTGATAAGGCTTTCATTGTTCGGCAAACGGTATATGCAGACATTAAGAAAACTGCCTATGCACGCTCCGAAAATGAACACAAATACATAAATGATTATGTATGATAAGGTTAAATTGTCCACAGTGATCCTCCTTTGGATACATAAGTTAATCATACTTTCATGAAGATTACAATAGATAATATGATTTTTTTGCGGCTTTTGCACCGCAGCAGACGTTTCCGCAGCGTCAAACCCCTAAATTTATGCGGAGGATTGGAGTAATATATATGAGAAACGGCCCTATCGGTCAGTATCTGGTTCAGAAAGGTCTTATAACTGAGGATCAGCTACAAGAAGTCCTTGCTAAACAGAAGGAACAAAAGGGTAGACTTTTCGGTGACGTTATCATCGATATGAAACTCGTTACCGATGTCCAGTTCTGTCAGGTCCTTGCCGAGCGACTGAATGTGTCCTATATCGACCTTGATAATACTGAGCTTATGCCTGATATCGTCAAAAAGATTCCTGAGGCGACAGCAAGAAAGTATAACGTCATCGCAGTCAGCAAAATAGGCAAGCGTATGACCGTTGCGACTAACGACCCTATCAACTTCTATATTTTCGAGGATCTCCGTGTTATCACAGGCTGTAGCATAACACCAGTCCTTGCCACAAAGTCATCTATCAACCGTGCGATCGGTAAGATGTACTCCGAAGGTCAGGTAAGCTCCGTTGTTGACGAGGCTACAAAGCAGAAAGAGGAAGAGCTCAACCTCGAAGAACTCAAGGATATCTCTGAGGAGAGAATCGAGAACGCTCCTATCGTTAAGCTTGCTACCGCTATCGTCGAGAACGCACAACGTCAGGACGCAACGGATATCCATATCGAGCCTTTTAAGGACAAGACCGTTATCCGTATCCGTGTAAACGGCGACCTTATCGAGCTTATGACTCTTTCCGCCGCACTTCATACTTCGCTTGTTACCCGTTTCAAGATCTTGAGCGGCATGAATATCGCCGAAAAGCGTATCCCGCAGGACGGCCGTATGTCACAGGTCGTTGACGGCACAACTCTCGACCTCCGTGTATCTAACCTTCCAATGGTATACGGCGAAAAAGTCGTTCTCCGTATCCTCGCAACAGGCGATATGTCACTGAGAAAAATTACCGACCTGGGTATGACAGATTATAACTATAAGAGATTTGAGGCGTGCCTGAAAGTGCCGCAGGGAGTTGTCCTTGTAACAGGCCCTACAGGTTCAGGTAAATCTACCACACTTTACGCCGCACTTGGCGAAATATCTAAACCAAGCAACAACGTTATCACCGTAGAAGACCCAGTCGAGAAGAAGATAGAGGGCGTAAACCAGTGCCAGATTAACGAAAAAGCTGGTATGACATTTGGTGCAGCACTTCGTTCTATCCTCCGTCAGGACCCTGACATCATAATGGTCGGAGAAATGCGTGACTCGGAAACTGCCGAGATCGCTATCCGTGCCGCTATCACAGGACACCTTGTGCTTTCAACACTTCATACAAACGACGCCGCATCTACCGTAACAAGACTTGTGGATATGGGCGTTGAGGCTTACATGGTCGCAACATCTCTTATCGGTATCGTCGCTCAGCGTCTTACAAAGGTGCTTTGCCCTGATTGTAAAAAGCCGAGAATGTCAACTGAGGAAGAAAATGAGCTTATGGGCATCGACCATTCAGTTCAGGTCTATGACCCATGCGGCTGTCCAAAGTGTAACAATACAGGTTATAAGGGAAGAACCGCTATCCACGAAATACTTCTCGCAACACCGTCCATGCAGGCTCTTATCACAAGGGGAGCAAAAGCTGATGAAATTCAGGAGCTTGCAAAGAAAGAGGGCTGCCACCTGCTTAGAGATAACGTTACTGAGCTTGTTCAGGCAGGAAAAACATCTATGGACGAACTTATCCGTGTAACATATGCTGTATAAAAAAGATATATATGGAGGTAAATACTAATGGCAATCGACATTAACAAAATTCTTGATGAGGCAAGAGCACTGGGTTGCTCTGACTTGCACTTCACCGTAGGTATCCCACCGATAGTAAGACAGGGTGGTAACCTGAGAAAGCTTTCTTCCTATCCTGATATGACTGAGATAGAAATTCTCAAAATATGCGAGGATATGTGTACAGATAAGCAGCGTCAGTCTATCAAGGACCACATTGATACAGACTTTACATATGTATCATCAAGAGGTTTCCGTCACCGTGTAAACGTGTATCGTCAGAGAGGCAACACAGCTATCGCTCTCCGTCTTTTGAGAAACGATATCCCGACCCTCACAGACCTTGACCTTCCTCCGATCCTTGCAGAGTTCTCAATGCGTCCTCGTGGACTTGTTCTCGTAACAGGCCCTACAGGTTCCGGTAAGTCAACAACTCTTGCCGCAATGATCGACCATGTAAATATCCATAAATCAGCACATATAATCACTATCGAAGACCCTATCGAGTATATGCACGCTCATAAGAGATGTATGGTAAACCAGAGAGAGATCGGCCCTGACGTACCGAGCTTTTCACTTGCCCTCCGTGCAGCCCTCCGTGAGGACCCGGACATTATCCTCGTAGGAGAAATGCGTGACTTTGAAACTATCGAGGCCGCAGTAACCGCCGCTGAAACAGGACACCTTGTTATGAGTACTCTTCATACAACGTCCGCACCGTCAACTATCGACCGTATCATCGACGTTTTCCCTGCACACCAGCAGCACCAGATCAGAACTCAGCTTGCCTCCGTTCTCGTTGGTATCTGTACTCAGACACTTTGCCGTACATTTGACGGAACTAGCCGTGTAGCTTGCTGTGAAATACTCAACGCAACAGACTCTATCAAGGCTATGATCCGTGACGATAAGGTGCACCTTATCGGTTCAGCAATGCAGACCGGTAAAGCAACAGGAATGCAGACCATGGACCAGGAGCTTGCAAAGCTTGTTCGTTCGAGAACTATTTCTATGGACGTTGCTCTTGAAAAGTGCGTAAACCCACAGGATCTCAAGAGATTTATCGCAGGCGGAGCATAAACCACAATATAAATAATAAAGAGCGTTTTTACCGAGAAAGTAAAAACGCTCTTTTTGTTTACCTTTTTGTCAGCCTTTGACCTCGCTGTCATTGTGCCAAACATTGTTGTAAAGAAAAACAAGCACAGCCATTGCAATGATAATGAAATATCCAAGAAAACTCCAGCCGTCAGGAATGTCGCCAAATAGGAAATATCCAAGGATAGTTGTGAATATCAGCTGTGAGTAGTCATAAACCGATATCTCCCTAGCAGGGGCGTGAGTGTAAGCCGCAGTTATGGCAAACTGACCGCCTGCCGCACCGGCACCTGCACCCAGCAAACAAAGCAGCTGGAAAATCGTCATAGGGTGGAAATCGAATATGAGGAACGGCAGCGTGAATAAGCACGAAAATCCTGAGAAATATGCCACAATGACCGCACCGTTCACACCATGCTGTCCTAAGTATCTCACGCAGGCGTAAGCAAGGCCCGCTCCCATTCCGCCGAGAAAACCGATAAGTGCAGGGAAGAAGTCAACGTTCTGAAAACTCGGCTTGATAATAAACAAGCTGCCTATGAACGCACAAACCACCGTGAATCCCTGAAAAAACGTGAGCCGCTCTTTGAGAAAAATAAACGAGAAAATAATAACAAAAAACGGCGACATCTTGTTGAGCATAGATGCGTCCGACAGCACAAGATGATCTATAGCGTAAAAGTTTCCAAGCATACCGAGCGTGCCTGCAAACGCCCTCACAAAGATAACAGCATTGTTCTTTTTGCCCTCAATGCGAAACCGTATGTGGTTCTTTTTCAAAACTCCGATAGCGAATAACAATGCTACAAAGTTTCTGAAAAACGTTTTTTGAACCGTCGGCAGATCGCCCGAAAGCCGCACAAAAGCGAACATGAACGCAAATGAAAAAGCCGATAAAATAATGTAAATTATAGCCTTGTATTTACTTTTCACCGCTGTCGCCCCCATTCATGTGAAGGTGTTCACGCCGCAGCTCTTTTATAAGCTCGCCAACGTTCCAGCTTTGATTATGTGCCGTGACAATGGCTTTCAGCTCCACTGCCGCACCTTTCTCCCTTAGCTTTTTCAGTATCGGGTCAAGTGACCTGCCGTCAATGCCCGAAAAAATAAGACATTCGTCAGCAATATCCTCTCCCACTTTCTCAGACCTTTCAAAGCCCTTGAAACCGCAAAGATATCCAACCTGCTGAGCCGATACCTCGCTGCCGAAAAACTCAGCCCCAGCGTTTTCACTTTTGGCAATTTCTGAAATTGTGTCACGCTTTTGTTCGCCGATATTTATGCCGATTATTTTTTTCGTTATAACACTTCTTATTCTTGACTTCATAAAATTACTCCTCAAATCGTACTATCTATATTATACCCCAATATCGACCATTCTTCAAGAGCAAATATACAGAATTTTTACGCTCATTTGCCTTGATTCTATGTGTGAACGCAAAAAAATCGCCCCGATCTCTCGGAGCGATGATTTTATTTAGTCATTAAAGTTCAATAATTACCTTGCCGCTGAAGTTAGGAGCGATCTCAACAGACTTGTCTGTGTTAGCCACAGCGATCTTGAAACTTGCCTTTGTGTCTGTGTATTCGCACTCGATCTTGTTGCCGTGTCTTGTAGCAGTCAGCTCGAATACCTTGTTTGCCTCAGTGTCATAAATAGGGCAAACAGCAGACTTGCCGTCCTCAAGCTCGTAGATAGTGAATGTTGTGCCCTCAAGATAATCATACTCGATCTGTCTTTCAAAGTTGCCGTATGCAATAATGCTGTTTGGCTTAGCAAGAGCAGGTATCTCAAAGTATGAGCACTTGTGCTTGTACCACTTGCCGCCCTCAAGTACCTTGCCGGTGATAATGTCAGTCCACTTGCCCTCCGGTACATAGTATTCAGCGATACCCTCGTCATTAAGGATAGGAGCAACCAGAATGTTGTCGCCGAACATATACTGTCTGTCAAGTGTCAGGCAAGTTGGGTCGTCAGCATAGTCGATGACCATTGCTCTCATTACAGGCACACCGACTTCATGTGTCTTGATAGCCTGAGCCCACAGATAAGGCATGAGCTTGCCCTTGAGCTTTGTGAAGAAACGCAGAACATCGCAGGATTCCTCATCAAAGAGCCATGGCACTCTGTATGACTGGTTACCATGCAGTCTTGAATGTGATGAGAACATACCGAATGCAGCCCATCTCTTGTAAATGTCAGGAGTAGCAGTAGCCTCAAAGCCTGCCATGTCATGTGAAGTGTAACCAAAGCCTGAGATACAAAGTGACAGACAGCCTCTTACTACCTCAGCCATTGAGTTGTAGTTGCCTGAGCAGTCGCCGCCCCAGTGAACAGGGAACTTCTGACCGCCTGCTGTAGCAGAACGAGCGAACAAGCAAGCCTTGTTCTCGCCGTAGTATTCTTTCAGAACGTTGAATACGCACTCGTTGTAAAGATATGTGTAGAAGTTGTGCATCTTGATAGGGTCAGAACCGTCATAGTAAACAACATCTCTTGTAGGTATTCTCTCGCCGAAGTCAGTCTTGAATGTGTCAACACCCATTTCGCAGAGCTTTCTCAGATATCCTGCATACCACTTGCAAGCCTCAGGATTAGTGAAATCAACGATAGCCATACCAGGCTGCCACTCGTCGCATTGGAATACAGAACCGTCAGTTTTCTTGATGAAGTAACCGTTCTTCATACCCTCGTCGAAAAGTCTTGAACGCTGACCAACATATGGGTTTATCCATACGCAGGTTTTCAGACCCTTGCTTTCATGCAGTCTCTTGAGCATTGCAGGTGGGTCAGGGAACTGTGACTTGTCCCACTCAAAGTTACACCACTCAAAGCCCTTCATCCAGAAACAGTCAAAGTGGAATACCTGAAGAGGGATATCTCTCTCAGCCATGCCGTCGATAAATGAAGTGATAGTTTCCTCATCATAAGTTGTTGTAAATGAAGTTGTGAGCCACAGACCAAATGAGAATGCAGGCGGCAGTGAAGGCTTGCCTGTGAGGTCAGTGTATCCCTTGAGTACGTCAGTGAGGTTAGCACCGCCGAATACATAGTATTCAAGGCTCTCGCCAGGAACAGTCATTGATACCTTGGAAACAGTATCAGAGCATACCTCATATGAAACCTTGTCAGTGCTGTTTACAAATACGCCGTAGCCCTTTGAAGAAAGATAGAATGGGATAGACTTGTAAGACTGATCTGAGCAAGTACCGCCGTCAGCGTTCCATATCTCAACGTTCTGACCGTTCTTTGTGAACGTTGTGAACTTCTCGCCGAAACCGTAGAAATATTCGCCAACAGAAGTGTCAAACTGCTCTCTGATGTATGTCCTTGTAGGATCAGCAGGGTAGCTCCAGAATGTGTCGTCAAGCTGTGTCTGAAGTCTTGCCTGCTGCTTGTAAGCATTCTCGAAAATAACACCGGTCGATCTCCAACCGCCGCTTGTGAGTTTCTTGTCCTTGTAGTAGTAAGTAAAGCTCCAGTTCTCCTTAGATACAACGAGCTTTGTGTCGCCGGTAACGAGCACTGCCTCTTTGTCTGTAACAGTTACCTGTGGCTTGAAACCCTTGTCCTCAAGCACAAAGTGCGGACCATTGTCAACATGACCCTTGTGGTGAGTGATGCTGACCTTAACGCAGTTCTCCTGAGTTGAGGTGTAAGCGATCTCAAGGTTAGCACTTCCGAGCATCATAGCTCTGTTGTATACAACGAAAGGTGTTGCCACAACGAGGAATCCGTTTTCGATCTCTTCGATCTCGAAAGCCTGATTTGCATAGTTTACTTCGTAGCCTCTCTGGTTGAGCCAGAAACCGTCGGCAAATTTCATGTAATAAACCCTCCTGTAAATAAAAATAGTTTTCAGAATATAAAAAAATGAAAATTTTATCGGGAAGTCCGTTCCTCCCCCTATATGTATATTTTATAGCATATTTGCCTAAATTGCAATAGTAAAAA
>OHBX01000296.1_pt1 | contig 31942 bp, 26 predicted proteins | sample 1577441 | NCBI WGS metagenome assembly OHBX01 (sample SAMEA3879561, study PRJEB24766) | human gut metagenome | biome: human-associated habitat; feature: feces | place: USA | collected 1985/1987 | reverse complement strand
GGGAATTTGATTATCTGGTTTACTTTGAGGATGGGGTGCCGGATGATTACCGTTACTGCATCACGGATGAGGGCTGCCATCTGATCTATCATCGTTTTACACCGGAAGATTATGAAGATTTTCAGTTTTAAATACAGAAGATTAAAATAAATCAATAAAATTGATAAAATCACACCTTGCGGAACTCGAAAAAGGTATGTTATTATGTAAAACAGAAAATGAAATGCAATGAAAAGGAATAGTAACAGCGGAATGGAAATCAGAGAGCTGCCGGAAGGTGCGAGGCAGTCAGAGTGAAGTTGTGAACTCGCCTTGGAGCTGCCGGCTGAAGGAATCGGATGTATTATGAATGAGCAGATGATACTGGGTAGGCTTGGACGGATCGCCCGCCGTAAGAGGGAAAAGGCATGATAGTGCCGGATGAGTGCATGCATGACGATACAGGTCATTCATGAAACAGAGTGGTACCGCGTGAAGAAAATTTTGCGTCTCTGTATGACAAAACCACACAGGTTTTGCATACAGAGATTTTTTGTATCATGAGAAATTATTATGACATTTTTTCTTACACAAAAAGCTCTCCGGACAGAAAACAGAAAGTGACACACAGAAAATAGAATCATTGTTAAAACAGGATAAGGAGAATGAATATGAATTTTGATGTTGCAGAAAAATACGGAAAAGCATATTTTATGCCGCCGGAAGTTACATATGACTGGGTAAAGAAGGATGCGATCGAAAAGCCGCCGATCTGGTGCAGCGTGGATCTGCGTGATGGCAACCAGGCACTGATCGAGCCGATGAGCTTAGAGGAAAAAATTGAATTTTTCCAGATGCTTGTAGACATTGGATTCAAGGAGATCGAGGTTGGTTTCCCGGCAGCTTCAGAGACAGAGTACAATTTCATGCGTGCCTTAATCGAGCGCAATATGATCCCGGAAGATGTTACCGTTCAGGTTTTAACACAGGCACGTGAGCACATCATCAAAAAAACATTTGAGGCAGTCAAAGGCGCACCGCACGCAGTGATCCATCTTTACAACTCCACCTCTGTTGCACAGAGAGAGCAGGTCTTTAAAAAGAGCAGGGAAGAAGTAAAGAAACTTGCAGTGGATGGAGCGATTCTGTTAAGAGATCTTGCAGCACAGACAGATGGAAACTTTACATTTGAGTACAGCCCGGAGAGCTTCCCTGGAACAGAGGTCGACTATGCCGTGGAAGTCTGCAACGCCGTACTGGATGTGTGGAAACCGGATAAGGAACACAAAGCGATCATCAACATTCCGACTACGGTTCAGATTGCAATGCCGCATGTATTTGCATGCCAGATCGAGTATATTCACAAACATTTAAAATACAGAGATAACGTGATCTTAAGCGTACATCCGCACAACGACAGAGGCTGCGGTATCAGTGATGCTGAGTTTGGTGTATTAGCGGGAGCTGACCGTGTGGAAGGTACTCTGTTTGGAAATGGAGAGCGTACCGGAAACGTGGATATCGTGACACTTGCAATGAATATGGTATGCCACGGCGTAGATCCGAAACTTGATTTCTCCAACATTGCAGCAATCCGTGAGAAATATGAGCGTTTTACCAGAATGAGAGTTTATGAGCGTACTCCGTATGCCGGAGATCTTGTGTTTACTGCATTTTCCGGTTCCCATCAGGATGCCATTGCCAAAGGTATGGCATGGCGTGAAGAGAAAAAACTCAACGAGTGGTCTGTCCCTTATCTTCCGGTTGACCCAATGGATGTGGGCAGAACTTACGATTCTGACGTTATCCGTATCAACAGCCAGTCCGGTAAAGGTGGCGTAAACTACATTTTGAAACAGAACTTTGGCATTTCTCTGCCAGAGAAAATGCGTGAGGAAGTCGGTTATCTGGTAAAACATGTTTCCGATGAAGAGCACAAAGAGCTGTCTCCACAGTGGGTATATGAAATCTTTGAAGATAAGTATGTAAAACGCCAGCCTTACTTCCAGATTGAGGAATGCCACTTCAAACAGGTGGATGGTATTATGGCAGAAGCTACTATTGTTCATGGTGGACAGAACCACCTGGTAAGTGCCAACGGAAATGGCCGTCTGGATGCTGTCAGCAACATTATCAAACAGTACTTCGGCATCAGCTATGAGCTGTCCGTATACGAAGAGCACGCTTTGAGCCATGGTTCTTCTTCCAAAGCTATGTCCTATGTAGGAATCACCTGCTATGGTCAGATGTACTGGGGTGTTGGCATCGACGACGATATCATCAGATCCTCTATCAGCGCACTGGTTGTTGCAGTAAACCAGGTTCCTTCCATAAAATCCAGTGTTGAGATTCAGGATAAGCGCTTAATGGAAATGAAGAATTACATTCAGACAAACTACCAGACCGTTACCTTAGAGGATATGGCAAAACAGTTCCATCTCTCTGAGCCGTACATTTCCAAATATATTAAGGAAAAATCCGGTCAAACATTCGTTGAACTGGTTCAGGGTGTCCGCATGAAAAAAGCAAGAACTCTTTTAAAGAACGGAAATATGACTGTTGAAAACATTGCATACTCCGTGGGTTATCAGAATGTAGAACATTTCAACCGCCTCTTTAAAAAGAAATACGAGATGACACCGGTACAGTACCGCAATTCCTGTAGTAAATAAATCTTGATTTAAGAATTCAATCAAAGGAATACTACTTGCAAGTTTCCCGCAAAAAAAGGTATACCGGCAGCAGCCGATATACCTTTCTTATTTATAATAACTTATACCATACAATACCAGAAATTGCAGCGGATATGCCGCATAAAACAACCATTTAAGGCTTTTGCCACGCTTTCCGTTGCAGGATAGCATAATTGGCAATGCGCCTATCATCATCCATTGATAGAACTCCGTAAGCAGGGATAAATCCGATGTTCCAAGGGGAATGCCCACAAATGAACTGCCAAAATATATGACATCCGCTAATTTATGATAGCCCCAAAAAGAAAACCTGCTCATAATCCGATACAGGATATCTCCCTGGCACATAAACATATACGCCCCACAGAACAGGATATAACGCAGTGCAAGCTTCCACTTGTTCTCTACTGCACAATACAGCCATACTCCCAGCACAATAAAGAACACGCCGCCTTCCGCATCCCAGATTCCACCCAGTAGCGGGAAAATATAATTTGTCCGTAAGACTGTTTGCAACAGCGCATTACCGCGCCATACGTAATCAAACGCCTCTGCCAGAATTGCAAGTCCCATCACCATAGCCTGCCAGAAGATATATATCCCAATGTATGTAAAAAACTTTTTCTTCTCTTTCCGGTTTTCCCATATACAGATAAGCACGCCGGCGCAAAACAGGGTTGTAAATATATTATGATTTTTCGGTTGATACGCCACATAGTCCAGTTTTCTCTGCAGCATACACATAATCTGATTAAAAAATACCATTCCGACATTTGCCAGATATAGACGCAGCAGATATTTCTTTCGATTTCTTGTATGCTGGAACCCCACCGCCAGTGCATAGAAAAACAGCGGTGCCGCTAATCTTCCCAGCCACCGAAACCATATAGGCGAGTCCGGAAAGAACTCGCCTATATGGTCCAGCAGCATCAGGATTAATGCTATGATTTTGATTGTGAATATGTTCATTTTTCATCCTCTGATATACCGATTTTACCGTCGATATAAATATTGCTCATGCCTCTCGTGCTTTTCTCCCGTATTTTTTGCTCATTCTTATATCTCGAAATAACTTTCTCCCTTTACTGCTAATAGGCAACTGTACTGCTATATGTTGTTATTGTTTCGCCATTCACAGTATAAACTGCACGTACACGATAATTTCCTCTTGTGCCAGCAACGTATTTTTTAGACAACTCCAAGCCAGAGCCTGTTGTGGAATCAAACCAGCTTGTTACATCTGACCAGCTTGTGCCTGACTGTCTCTGCAATGTCATGGTAATTGATATGGATGCCTTTACCTTTGCATATACACTGGCAAACGCCGTAAAAGTAGAGCCACTTTTCATTAAGTTCGTATGGTACATAGAAATATTCGCATATCTTCCTTCTTCAATTCTATCTACACAACTATCCACACCTGCACCATACACTACTGTACTGCTGCTTGTCATGCATATACAAAGACATAGCGTGCAAAAAATACCCAGGATTTTCTTTTTTAATATTTTTCTTTCCATCGTAAAACCTCCTTTCCACCTGTTCTACTTATGTAACAAATGAAAAAGAGGTTTTATGACAATTTTTTCCATTTTTTTATTTTGGGTGATAATTTTTTATTTCACTTACTATTTTATTGTTTCTGCCATCCTGATTAATTCTTCTTTTGTCAAATCTCCTACCATCATATAAAGATACTTTCCATCTTCCCAAACAAGATTTCCTTTCTCTTCTTCCAGCACATCATCCGGGATAAAATATCCTTTAAAATTCTCAATCATAACTTCCTGTTGTTCATCCCCATTGGAACTGATTCCTATATTATCCACTCTATCATTACGCATCTGCTGATATAATGCATATTTTCCATCTTTATTTACATAACTATTCTGATATAACTGAAAATCCTCTATATACTCCTCCCTTTCCAAGGTATACCCTTCCGGCACCCACTGCGGTTTCTTGCAGACAAATTCGAAATCTTCCTCTGAATCCGGTTCAGCGCAAATCTCCATTGTGTTCTTCTCATTGTCCTCTATTGCCACCATTTCCAGATTCTCCGGTTCGCCCAGATTCAGTTGCACATGGTCGGTATACCCGGTCAGAATATATTTTCCGAGCGGACTCTGGAAAAAGCCTCTGCCCATTACGGTTGTTCCGAGAATCAATATAAGTACTGCCACAACCATAATGACACGCCGTCTGCCATGCACCGGATAAAGTGCCGGTATCATATGTTTTCCCATGCCCGATTGCAGCAGCACTTTTATTTTCTTTCGAAATGTCCTTGAAAAGTGATGCTTTGGTGCAGCCATTGCGTGCTTATAATCTGCCTCACACGCCGATGTGATGGCATCCTTCAGTTCCTGTTCTGTCATAATGAATTCCCCTTCTCTAGCTTTTCCTGCAGTTTCTTCCTTGCCCTGCTGGAAATGTGTCTTGCATTGTCAACTGTTATGTCAAGAGCAGTTGCAATTTCTTCATAGCTCAATTCATTATAATATCGTAAATATAATACGTCCTTATATGGATATTTCATTCTGCCGATAAGTTCTGACATGCTACTGCCATCCGGAAGTTCAAAGATTTCTCCGTCCCCCTGAGACTCCTGCAGCAGATTTTCAATCGTATCCTCGTCCATTTTGCTTTCGCGGTTCCGCCTACGATATACATTAATTGCTCTGCTCCTAACTATAGTAACAATATAGTTCCACGCTTTATGACAGTTTTCACGAGAAATTTTATCCAAATTATTTATAATTGCAATATAGCTTTCCTGCACAGCATCTTCCGCATCTGCAGAATTCTTTAAAATTCCATATGCCACATGGTACATTGCAGAGTCAAACTGCTCACTCAACTTTCTGCAAAATTCCCTGTCCTCTTCATTTTCGATTAGTTCAAGTAACTGAAACATAACACGCTCCCATTTCCTCTGCTGTTCTTTTCCGACGCTTATGCCGTCTTATTTGCTAAAGTTTCTGCCTACTATTACTCCTCCTTGCAGACATTAACCCATTCTGAATATCCGGAGCACTGCTCCAGTTCCGGGATTGTCAGCTCAATGGCACTGTTTCCACTACCACATGCCGGAAATACTGTTTCAAATTTTTTCAGGCTTTCATCGAGATATACTTTTATACCATCTTTGATTCCAAAAGGGCAGACTCCGCCAACGGCGTGTCCGATATAGTCTTCCACTGCCGCTGCCGGAATCATTTTTGCTTTGGTTCCGAAGGTTGTCTTATATTTGTGGTTGTCGATTCTGGCATCTCCCGCAGCCACAATCAGAATCGGCTGTTCTCCCATCAAGAAAGAAAGCGTCTTTGCAATACGCTCCGGCTCACAATGAAGTGCTTCTGCTGCCAGTTCCACTGTCGCACTGGATTCTGCCAGCTCCATAATCCGCTCCTCCATTTCAAATTCTTTTAAATATGCTCGCGCGCGTTCGATTGACATAGTTACGCTTCCTTTCATCATTTCTAATAGCTGATTTTATCAAGAATTCCAGACAGATATGCAATGGCAACACCATAGTTGCTCATTGGAACTTTCTGTTCTTTTGCACGTTCAATTCTCGTCATGACATATTTTTTATTAAACATACAGGCTCCGCACTGAATTATTAAATCATAATTAGATAAGTCTTTTGGGAAATCTGTTCCGCTGACGATATCCACTGTCAGTCCTGCTCCGATACGTTTTCTCAGCATATTCGGAATTTTCTCCCTGCCGATATCCTCTTTCAGTGGTGCATGGGTGCAGCATTCTGCAATCAGTACCTTTGATTCTTCCGTAAGACTGCTAATGGCTGCTGCGCTCTCTTTGTAGTAAGCGAAATCTCCCTTGTACTCTGCAAATAATACGGAAAATGAGGTCAGAAGACTTTCCTGTGGCTTCTTATCATATACTGTACGGAAAACCTGGGAGTCGGTAATAATAAGCTTCGGTGGTCGCGCCAGCGCCGCCAGCGTATCCTCTAACTTATCCGTTGTGCAGCTCATTACCAGACATTTATGATCCAGCAAATCACGGATGGTCTGTACCTGTGGCAGAATCAGTCTGCCCTTTGGTGCCTGGATATCCTGCGGCATAACAAGAAGGACCAAATCTCCTTCTTCTACCAGTGCTCCGGTTATGGTTTCTTCACCATAATCATCCGGCACAAGTCTTATTAATTCTTCTTTAAATTTTTCTATATCTTCCTTACTTTTCGAGCTGATAACAAGAATTTCCTGTTTTGTCTCTTCCTTAAGCTGTTCTGCTATGGAATCTGATTCTGTCAGTGTATCCGCTTTGCTCAGTACACATAAGGTCGGTGTATGCTTTTCTTTAAAATAGTGGAACCATTCTAACTCTGCCTGATATTCCTCCCCGGAAAACAAAAGCACTGCAATATCCGTTTTCTCTGCAGCTTTTTCCGTCTTCTCTACACGCATTTTCCCCAGTTCGCCTACATCATCCACTCCTGCAGTGTCAATAAATACACATGGGCCGATACCGTGCACCTCCATCGGCTTATAGACGGGATCCGTTGTGGTTCCCGCTACATCCGATACAATTGCTACCTGCTGTCCGGTAAATGCATTAATCAGAGAAGATTTTCCGCTGTTTCTTTTGCCATAAAAACCGATATGTATCCGGTTTGCACCTGGTGTTTCATTCAATGACATTGCTAAAGACCTCCTAGAATCTGAAATCACGCTGTCCTTCCTCAATTTCTTTCAGATGACGTTTTGCAATTTCTCTTGTTTTTTCATTTGGTACTTTCTCTATCTCCTTAGCAATCAACGCTTCTCCGATTTTTCTGGTATCTTCAGAAGCATAATCAATCAAATATTCCTTCAATGTCATCAGTGCATTCGGATGACAGCAGTTTAAAATCTGCTGGTTCTTGCACAGACTCATGAAACGGTCTCCCGTTCTTCCCTCTCGATAGCATGCGGTACAGAAGCTTGGGATATAACCCATATCCATCAGCCAGTGTACTACCTCATCCAGAGTTCTGGTATCGCTGACATCAAACTGCTCGGAACGCTCGTCTTCCGGCTCCGGATGATCATAGCCGCCTACGGAAGTCTTGGAACCACCACTAATCTGGGATACACCAAGGCGGATAACTTTCTCACGTACCGCCTGGCTCTCTCTGGTAGAAATAATCATTCCGGTATATGGAACTGCCACACGGATACATGCACAGATTTTTGCAAAAACATCATCACTGATGCCGTTGTCGAATACATCCGGATCAATGTCATCGGCACGTTTGATTCGTGGCACGCTGATGGTATGTGGTCCTACTCCATGCACTGCCTCCAAATGTTCTGCATGCATCAGAAGTCCTGCAAATTCATATTTGTAAAGTTCCAATCCAAAAAGTACGCCTAAGCCAACATCATCGATGCCACCTTCCATGGCACGGTCCATGGCTTCGGTATGATATGCATAATCATGCTTTGGTCCGGTTGGATGTAATTTTTCATAGCTTTCTTTATGATAAGTTTCCTGAAAAAGAATGTAAGTTCCGATTCCGGCCTCTTTTAATTTCCGGTAATTTTCTACGGTTGTTGCAGCAATGTTTACATTAACACGACGAATTGCGCCATTTTTGTGTTTAATGCTGTAAATGGTCTTAATACACTCTAAGATATATTCGATTGGGTTATTCACCGGGTCTTCGCCTGCTTCAATTGCCAGACGCTTGTGTCCCATATCCTGTAATGCCGTTACTTCCTGACGCACTTCATCCTGAGTCAGCTTCTTACGGGCAATATGCTTATTTTTTCCATGGTACGGGCAATACACACAGCCATTGATACAGTAATTGGACAGATACAATGGTGCAAACATTACGATACGATTTCCATAGAAATCTTTCTTAATCTGTTCTGCAAGGTCATATACTTCCTGGATTTTCTCTTCGTTCTCGCAGGCCAGCAATACTGATGCTTCTCTGTGAGTAAGCCCTTTCCGTAATTTTGCCTTTGCAATGATTTCGTCAATAAGGGCAAGATTGTCCTTATTTGCCTCGGCATATGCCAGAGTCTCTTCAATCTCTTCGTGGCAGATAAATTCTTCTGCCTTTAATGATGCTTTGTTATACATAATGTTTCCTTTCTTCCGGGTCAGAAGCTCTTTCCCGTTGGTTATTATATTGTGATTTAAGAAATACCTTTTTGCATTTCCTTTATTTATATAAATGGAGAATCTCCTCTTGAGACCACCAGTTTATATCCAATGGATTCCATACGGTTGCCAAGACATCCACGGCATTCCGCTGCCTCTTCCCCGGTACAGATTTTATTATCGTAAAGGGCATACTTCTTCCGCACCTTTACCGGTGACAGATTCGGCATTACCACATTTCCTCCTGCTAAAATGCCAAGCTCCCTGCCCCTTGAATGGATAGTTCCCAATGCTGTAGTTGCCGGAAGCAATACCTTCGCCAGCATCAGGCGGATAATTGCCAGTAAAAACAGCGTCATCTCAAGACTTCCCGGCTCCATCTCTCCAAACGGCGTATCCTTTTGCGGAATAAACGGGCCGATTCCTACCATATGCGGATTGAATGCTTTCATAAAAGCAAGGTCTTCCACCAGATTATCTATGGTCTGATAAGGAGAACCTACCATAATGCCACACCCCACCTGATAACCGATTTCCTTTAAGGTATACAGGCACTGCTTGCGGTTTTTAAGAGACATTTCTGCCGGATGGAGCTTCCCATAATGGGCTTCATTCGCAGTCTCATGACGTAATAAATAGCGGTCTGCTCCTGCCGTGTAAAGTCTTTCATAGCTCTCCCGGCTCCGCTCTCCCAAGGACAGTGTAATGGCACAGTCCGGATAAGCAGCTTTTATCTTATGAAGTAAATCTTCCAGTAAATCATCTGTGTAGTAGCCGTCTTCGCCACCCTGCAGGACAAAGGTACGAAACCCTAATGCATAACCACTTTCACAGCAGGATAGGATTTCTTCTTCACTCAGGCGGTAACGTTCTGCATTCTGATTGCTTCTTCGGATGCCGCAATAGATGCAGTCATTCTTACAGTAATTGGATATTTCAATCAGTCCTCTGGTATAGACTTCATTTCCAAATGTCTCTTTCTGTCTTTTTCTCGCCAGTTCAAAGCCGTACTCTGCAATTTCTTTATCGGTATGCAGTTCTAATAATTCTTTATATTCTGCCTCTGTAAGCTGAGTATCCTGATACAGCTTATTAAATAACTCTTTTCCTCTATTCTTCATGTCTGGTCACCACACTGGAATATGCTGTTTTTACACTGATTCCCGGTAATTTTCCGATTTTACCGGTCAGTGCACTGATGGTATCCTGCGGTGCATCGATTGCTATACTTACGATATTTATGCCTCTCTCCCGGTATGGAATTCCCATTCTTCCGATAATATAAGCTGCATATTCATGTAAAATTTCATTTAATGCTCCGACGGATTCGTCCTTTTCTATTACAATGCCGATTACAGCCACTCTGGTATCTGCTGCCATTTCTTCGTTCCTCTTGTTTTTCTGAATCAATAGAATTTCAACGCTTATTTTACGTTTCTAGTATAAGAGATTTATTTTGGGATTACAATTGTCAAGCCCTGGTTTTATGCGTATTTATTGTATTTTTTTAGGCACATTCCCGCGGAGCGTTTTTTACTTTACAGGAAAGCAATTTTCTGTAAAGCAAAAAGGGATTCTGCTCCTTCCTTTCATCCGAAACAGAATCCCTTTTCTTTCACACTTTTTAATTTCCTTTACGTCCTTCTTTATAACCACTTCCAATATAATGCATATAATAGGATTTTAAATCATTTCCAAAGGCGTTTTGAAGATCATTGTATCTATTCTTATATTTTTTCACATTAAAGGAGTCTTTTGCCTGTCTTCCTTCATTCATACCAGACTCCACAAAATGTCTCAATGCGGCTGTATCATCACCATAAAACGCTGCCTTAAGATCAGAATATTTGCTGATGTAATAATTGTAGTCATATACCAGACTGTAATCCACTCCATTGTATACGGTTACAGGATTCTTAAGCACGCCATTTCCTGTTGCTTTACGTCCTTCCCGATATCCACTGCCAATATAATGCATATAATATGCTTTCAGATTTCTTCCAAATGCACTTCTTAAGTCTGCATAATTAGCACGGTAAGCTGCTACATTAAAGGATGCTTTTCCCTGGCGCCCCTCATTCATACCACATTCCACAAAGTGACGTAAGGTTGCATTTTCATCACCATTAAATGCCGCTTTAATATCCGGATATTTGTTGATGTAGTAATTGTAGTCATATACCAGCTTGTAATCCACGCCATTGTATACGGTTGTCGGATTCTGCAGTTCTGTACTTCCGGTTGCTACTCGTCCCTCTGCATATCCATTGATGCGATAATGATCATAATATGCTTTCAGATTATTTCCAAATGCACTTCTTAAATCCGCATACCGGGCACGATAAGATGCAACATTGAAGTTTGCAATTGCCTGACGGCCTTCTACCTCACCATTATTTACAAAATGTGCAAAAATTGCTTCTGTATTGCCGCCAAATGCTTTTGCTACATCAGGGTTATTCTTTATGTAATAATTTAAGTCAAAGACCCTTTCATAGCCTGCACCAAATACGGTAGTCGTTGCATATGCACACCGCATTTTATATCCGCCACCACTTACATATACATGGATATTATATACACCCACATTATTCTTATGATTTGCAATATTGGCATGCACGATAAAGGTATCTGCATCTACTCTGGATGCGTTATACCATACAATATCGCTCTGATCAGCCTTTGTCCAGACCGGAACACTAACAGAAGTCACATAACCTGGAACTCCATCCACAACAATATCAAAGGTTCCTGCTGCTGCATTCCTGCTCTGAACGATTACGTCAGAAGTCAGCACTGGTTCTGTGATAGCAAAGGACTTTGTCACGCTGCCCTTATAGTCTCCAATTCCTGTAATGGTTACATAAGCTGTTCCTACAGAATAATTGTCACGATAAGAAAGCTTGTAGGCTACATTTTCTTTCAACATTGTTGTCCCATCTTTGACAACAACCGGCGGAGTCAGTAGTCTTCCATTATAAGTCTGTGATGCAACTGCCAGAACCGTACAATTTTCAATGCTCTTTTCTTTAATTACAAAGGTAACAACTTTTTCTCCGGAGTATACACCAATACCGGAAATGATTACCCTGGCAGTTCCCACATTACTATTGTTACTGTATCTTACCGTATAATCAACATCTTCTGTTAATACCTTGCTTCCCATCTTAACGACCGGAACCGGCTTATAAGTCTGTCCGGTATACTGCTCTGAAGCAGGGATTCCGGTAACTGTTGCCTTGGATAAGCTGTTGCTGATTTTGAATTTCTTAACAATCGTTCCGGTATAATACTGGGTCAGCGGACGCACAGTAATGGATGCATCGCCTGCCAGCTCATTATTTGCATACGTTGTTTCATAATCTTCATTCAGCGTTAAGGTATTGCCACCACATGCCACATGGATAGACGGACATATCGGGCTTCCGGTATAAAGCTGTTCCGGAACACTGTCAATAATTGCATCCTCAAGGCTTGCCACAATATTGAAGTAAACGCGCTTGGTCTCATCATAGTTGCCAAGTCCTTTAATTACTACCCATGACTCTCCTGCCCTTAAGTTGTTGCCATTGACAACCTGATAATCCTTCCCTTCTACCAAAAGTTTTCCGTTGTCATAAATCGTCAGTGCCGGGCGGATGTAATTGCCGGTATACTTCTGATCTGGGATTGCTTCTGCCACAGCATTTCCAATATCATGCTTGGTAATCTTATAATATACCGTAATGCTGTCTTTGTAGTTACCGCTTTCGGTTGCAGTTACCGTTGCACTTGCGGTTCCGATTGCAGTGTTGTTCTCATAAGTTACTTCATACTGGGAAGAATCAATGGTTAATCCGGTAGAAGTATCTTTTAAAGTAAGTACCGGTTTAATCTCGCTTCCGGTATAATCTACGTTATCGGTTCCGGTAATCTCAATATCTGCAGAAGTAAGTGACTTTCTTGCAATCTGATATGGATATACCGCTGTTCCTACATATCCGGTCTGGTCATTTTCCGTACCAACGATTCCAACATATACTGTTCCAGCATGAATCAGGTCAATGGCACTTGCTTCCGTCGTACAATCTTTATCAATATAGTATTTTACGATGTAATCTTCGTTTTCTGTCAGATAGCTTCCGGTCTTATTGAACTTCACCTGAATGTTCTTCGGCTTGGTATCAAGACCGTTATATACAGTATCGGAAATTCCGGTTACCGTTAAAGTATCATTGGAAAGCAAGGTACCGATGGTAAACTTCTCAATTCGTGTTCCACTGTAGTTACCCTGTCCGGTTACTTTAATCCACGCGGTTCCCACCTGACTGTTATTGGTAGAATATTCATAAGTAAAGTCTGTTCCATTTACCAGTGCTACAATTCCATTTTCCGAATTATCTTTCAGGCTGATATTCGGTGTATAAGTAGTACCCTGAATATAAGGATAGTTCCGGTTTGCCGGGTCAAATCCTGTATCAGAAGTATCGGATAACGCCGCACTGATATTTTCAGAAGAAAGATCCCTTGCCAGAATAGAGAACGGAATTGTCTTGCTTCCGGTATAGTTGGTGGTATCCTTCGGAGTAATCTGAACAAACGGTCCGGAAGTTCCATTTGCATCTTTTACAGCTTCATTGTTAAAGTAAGCTGCCGTATAATCCACATTGCGAACCAGTGGTTCTGCACTGGTGGATGTCATGTAAACATTTAATTCCGGTTCATACTTGGTTTTTAACGGTACATACTGTGGATCTTCTATTTTAGAGTATACTAAATCCTCAACATTTTTCTTTAAAATGTTAAACTCTACCGTTGCAGTTCCAGTACAGCTTGCCACACCGTGGATTGCTGCATATGGTGCATTTGCCCCGCCGGCGTTCGCTGCATTGATATTATTGCGATACTCATCCACTACATAATCTGTGTCTAACGTAAGGGTCTGTTCTTTGTTATTTTCATCATTAAATGTTAATTTAATTTCAGGCTCCTGTGCCTCACCATTGTAGGTTACGTCATCAATTGTCTTGCTTACCGTAGACAAATCACGTTTTGTAATAGTAAAGGTCTTAGTCAGTGTTCCCTTATAATTGCCCTTACCGATTACGGTAATGGTCTCGGTTGCGCCTGCCGGTGCACTGGATGGATTATCTGCATCCGTCTGATAATACACACTATAGTTTGCCGGGTCAATTACTTCTGAACCGCCAATCTTCTTAATGACCAGAGAATCCGGCTTAATCAGCTTGCCGGTATAAACATAGCTGTCCGCAATTCCGGTAATCTCATAATCTTCCATATGAATGGAATCAATGGTAAATGCTTTCGCCTTGGTGGTTCCCATCAGTTTACCGTTTGCTGTTGCCTGAATGACTACACATGGTCCGTTCTCGCCATTTGCTGCTGCAACTGCAGTATTCTTACGATAAGTTACCGTATAATCTTTTCCTTCTTCCAAGGTATCAAAGGTAGAACCGGTTAATGCATATTTCACAACCGGAACCGGTCTGATTTCCTGTCCGGTATAGGAGAATACATCTCCGCCCAAGTCAATGCTTAAATCATCACTGCCCAGGTCGTATTTAATCGCAAACTTCGCCGATTTCTCACCACTGAAATAAGTTCCGGTTCCCTCAATAGTTACGGTCGGGTCAGTCAGTGAAACAGATTTACCATTTACAATGCTCTTAATGTTGTAGTCTGTTCCAAGTGCCAAAGTCTTGCCATCACATACTACAGTCATATTTTCAATTGGCTGTGTGGTTGTATTGTATTCGCTTCCGGTATATTTCTGTGCCGGAATCGTAATCTCAGCATCTTCAATTTTACCGGTAATTGCAAAATTCGCAACATAGCTGCCTACCCAGTGATTCTTCTCAATTCCGGTAATGAGTACACTGGCCTGTCCTGGAACAGTATTATTTCTATAAGACACGCTGTAATGTGTTCCCTCTATCAGACGTTCCTGGGTATCGCTACCTTTTACATACACGGTAACGGTAGGTTTCATTCCGCCGGATGCTGCCTGTGCCTTATCATACTCAATGGTATCATAGCTTAACTTCACTTCAATCTGGTCAGCAGAATTATTCATATCTCCATCATAGTAGAAGTAACTATTCTTGGTTCCCTTAAAGTTACCGGTTCCTTCAATGGTAATATCCTGCTGTCCAACTTTAAATTTATCTACCTGGGTCGGAGTATAAGTATAATCTACGCCAGGCTGCAGAGTATATGAATATTCTCCAATTCCGGACTCATTCGGAAAACTCTGTGTTACTGTGAAATCCGGAATACTCTTTTTAAAAATGTAACTCATTCCCTGTAAAGATACGCCTACACCATCAATACTCTTCCGCTGAATAATAAACTGGTTCGAACCTGCAATCTTATCTGCAGTATAATTTGCGCTTTCCAATACACCACAGTAGTTTCCAATACCCTGGATTCTTACATAAGTCGTGCCGGCATTGGTTTTTTCTGCGGCTGTTGCTACATTCTTATAATCCTCATCCGAATATACTTCAAACTGATAATCTTTATTTGCAGATAATAATTTGGAAGAATCCCCATAGCTTACCTTCACAGAAGGAGTCAGCACCTTGTTTGCATAAACCGGGCTGGTAATGTCTACACGCAGCTTGCTTAATTCGTTGATATCCTTCTGATTAATGGTATAGCTTACAGTTGTTGTTCCTGTGTAGTTGCTGTTTTCTGCCGCTTTTAAGGTCAGAGCTGCAATTCCCGCATTAATTGCATTTTCACTGCTTTCAATACTGTATTCCTTATCGGTCAGAATATAGCCGTTGGTGGTAGGGTACTGTAATACAACACCATCTCCGTCTGCGGTAGTAGAAATTACAACCTTCTGCTCAATTCCATTATATGTATAAGTTCCATTTACTCTTGCATTCAGTTCAGATATATCTTTCTTTGCAATGACTGCATATCCGGAAATATCTCCATAATACTGACCCTTGCCGGATACTGCGAAGTAAATCGTCCCCGCATTGATAAATGCCTCATTTGTCTCAGAGCTTACAACATTCTTATGTGCTGCATCACTATAGAAGGAAATGCTATAGGACGACGGATCCGGAATTGCATCCATCATTTTTGTCTCAATTGCCTGAATCATTTCATCCTTATGGGAATTGCGATTATAGGTTCCACCGGAAATATTAAATGCCGGCACAACGGTCGCAATATTTGCTCCAATAAAGAATGTGGTTGTTGCGGTTCCGGTATAATTCTTACCATCTACCGCTTTGATTCTGACATATACTTTTCCGGAATTCTTATGTTCTGAAACCTGTTTACATAATTCATCGTCATAATATCCTTCAACTTCATAATCCACACCTGCAACCAGTACACGGTTTCCATCAGATACACTGATACCAGGCTCCACTGCTTCTCCGGTATAACCGCAGTTGCTTGCAGTTACGGTCAGCGTGCTCATGTTCTTTGGCGTGATCTTATAAGAAGTACGGATACTTCCGCCTAAATTAGCATAAGTTCCAAGACCGCTGATTAATACATAATAAGTACCTGCGTCCACCGGCTCTGTAATGACCTTCTTGTATGCAGAATCCGTAAAATAAGTAACCTTAAAGTCTTCGCCCTGTACCAGGCCTTTGGCACCGTTATTATCAGTAATACGGATTGCCGGTACCTGCATGCTGCCATTGTATTCAAAGGTAACCTGTGTCGGATCATAGTTTGCAGAACCTGCAACGATATTACACTCACATTCATTTAATTTTCTTGGCACAATACTGAAGGTTCCACGGTTCACGCCACCTTCTGCCAGTGCATAATCTCCAGTCAGTCTGATATATGCCTTTGCATTATTGGTTCCAATTTCGATATTATCTTCACAGGAAACCACTTCTACATACTGGCTGTCCAATGTAACATTTTTACTACCTTCGGTATAATAAACGGTAATATTTGCAGGATCCGGCACAACAGCACTACCGGTATAAGTCTGGTCTGTAATTACAATATCTGTCGGGCTGATGTTCTTTGGCTTAATCATATAAGTATATACTCTTTCGCCTCCGGCATAGTTACTGCCATCCAGACCGGTTATCTTAAGATAATAGGTTGCTGCATGAATCAGTTCCTGTATGCCCGTAGTGCCTTCCTTATCGTCTGCCGGTTCAGTACATTCCGGATCACGATAAACAGCATAGTCAAAATCCGTTCCTTTTTTCAAAGCATTCCCCTCATCATCGGTTGCCGTCAGGGATAATACCTTGCTCTTGCCATCAAAAAAGCTGGAATAACTGGTATCTTTATTAATGACACCTGCTTCTGTTCCGTTGATTGCCAGCTTAAAGGTACATTTATCTAAAGATTTTGCAACAATATCAAAATGAATCGGCTCTGCCTTGGTTCCAAGGTCTCCTTCGTAGTAATCCAGTCCGGTTACCTTCACATAATATCTTCCAATAGAAGTCGGTTCAGATACAGTCTTGGTATACTCCGCATCTTTATAATAAGTAATCTTATATCTGGAATCACTGATGACATCACCGGATGTATTGGAGACGGTAATGTTTGGCACATTTTTCTTGCCATTGTATTCCAGTTCATTTTTATCTAATACTGCTTTACCAAGCTTGTCATAGATCTCAAAGTTGATAAATGCGTTTCCGGTTAAATTTCCGGTTCCGGTAATAATCAGGTTATTGGTTCCGGTCTGTCCTGCAGTAGTTTCATTTCGGTATGCCACGTTGTAGTTGCCGGCAGGAATCTCAACGCCATTCAACTTCACTACTACCTCATTGGTCATATCCGGTTTACTATTCTTTACATAATAATATTTATCACTCTTTAAGGAAACACTGATGCCTGCTGCACTTAAATCTGCCTTGCCAATCAGGAAATTAAAGGTCTTGCTGCCCCGGTACAGAGAAGAAGAATTCGCTGTTACTGTCATCTTCGCTGTTCCGGCATTGGTATTGTCTGCCCAGCTTGTGGTATAGTCAGATGCCTGGATTCCTGCGGAATTCTGACTGTCTACCAGTGTAAATTCCGGTCTCTGTGCAGTTCCAGTATAAGTAGAATCGCTCAGTCCATTGGAAACAGTCACAGAATCCGCTCCAATATTATAGTAAATATTGTAACGGTTCTCTGTAATTGTTCCGGAAAATGTATAGTTACTGCTGCTCTTTAATACAATTTTAAAGGAATGTGTTCCTACTGTGGTATTGCTTCCGGATGTATATTCTACGTTATAATCATCTGCTGAAAGATTTACCATGGTAGAAGTACCGCTTATGATACCATACACCCCTGTAATCGTCGGTAATACATCACTTCCTGTATAATATACATATCCGTCTTCACCGGTTCCTTCCACCCCTTTATAATTAACACCGATATAGCTTAACTTCTGCTGTGCAATCGTAAAGCTCTTGGTGGTCTGCCATCTGTGGCTGTCTCCGATACCAACGATATCAATATATGCTGTACCTGCGCTGGTATTATTACGGTAATAAACGGAGTAATCCTCTTTTTCTTTCAAAGTTTCTCCATCAATCTGGACCGTAACTGCCGGCTTAACCTCCTGTCCGGTATAAGTATAGGTATCATTTCCGGTTGCAGTTGCACCATTTGCATCCGCTCCTAATGTAATGCTTCCATTGCCCGGAAATGCATCCGCCGCCTCTGCCGGTATTGCCGGAAGAACGCCCGCAATCATACAAACACTTAAAACTAATACCAGTATTCTTTTTCCAACATCCTTGTACTTACGCATAGAACCTCTCCTTGTTGCTTGTTGTTTCCTCATCTTTTTATCTTTACTATATTCCTTTTGCTTTTCAGATTCAAGAGTAACCCTTTTTTCTAAAAAAGCGCAGGAAAAGACACTTCTAAACCTTTTATCGTCCGGAAGTTACTTTTTCTTTATATTTTCCAGCGGATTTTTTCATTTTTTAGAAAATCTTTTTCAGAAAATTAACACTTGACATTTTATACTACCACTGTTACCATTACAAACTGAAAACAAAACATCACTTTGCTAGGGGCGCCTTTGGCTGAGAAACGCATCTGCGTTGACCCTTATTACTTGAACCGGATAATACCGGCGTAAGGAAGCACATAGTTCAACCTCCTGGCAGAGTATCATCTTTAAGGAGGATTTTTTATGTCATTTTTTGCAACATACGACGGCTCTTCTTACCAGCTTACCACCGCTGGTTTTACAGCCCTCGTTATCATCATGATTGCCATTCTTCTGATTGGCTGTGCTATCTTCGGTGGAAAGAAGAAATTCAGTGCAAAGCAGCTTGCATTTTCAGCTATGGCAATTGCCCTTGCCATGGTAACTTCCATGATTAAACTTTTCGATATGCCAATGGGCGGTTCCGTTACTTTACTGAGCATGTTATTCATCGTTCTGATTGGTTACTGGTACGGTCTGGGTGCCGGCTTAACCGCAGCTTTTGCTTACGGAATACTGCAGTTAGTCGTTGACCCTTATATCATCAGTGTTCCACAAATGTTAGTGGACTACCTCTTCGCCTTTGGTGCATTAGGACTTTCCGGACTTTTCAGCAAATCCAAACATGGACTTATCAAAGGTTATATCGCTGGTGTATTAGGTCGATACTTCTTCGCATTCCTTTCTGGCTGGATTTTCTTCGGCATGTATGCTCCGGAAGAATTCCCGAATGCAGTGGTATACTCCCTTGCTTACAACGGTGCATACCTTGGTGCAGAAGCACTTATTACATTAATCATTATCTGTCTGCCACCAGTCCAGAAGGCATTGAATGCCGTTAAGAATATGGCAAATTCATAATATGATTCTGTCCAAAAAGAGCGTCTTTTCTAATTAGGAAAGAACGCTCTTTTTGATTACGCGAGTAGCGAGAAAAATCGCATGCTTGCATGCAGATTTGACGAGCACCGCGATAACTCGAGAAACTCGCAAAGCGTGTTTCTCGTAGTTGCATTTCTGTATTTTCTTAATTTGTCATTAATTACATCTGAATCCATCCGAAAGCATTTGCTATGGAACTGATTAAAATAATCGCTGCAAAGATCGGACAGAGGTATTTTATCATCACTGTAAATATCTTTTTCCTGCGGAACGGGCTGCCGCCCCGGGTTACTTCTTCTTCAATCCGCTGCACTCCCATCACTCTTGATACCAGAAGGCAGGTTGCAATAGCCGCAATCGGCATCATCACGGAGTTCGTCAGGAAATCAAAGAAATCAAGAATCTGCATTCCGATAATTTTTACATTCGCCAATGGTCCATATCCCAGTGTAGAAAGACTTCCCAAAAGAAGCATTACAATACCGACAATTACCGTTGCTTTCCGTCTTTCCCAGCCCAGTTCATCTTCGAAAGTCGATACTGCACTTTCCGTTAATGCAATAGAACTTGTGATTGCTGCAAACAGCACCAGTACAAAAAATAAAATTCCGACTCCGGTTCCAAGTCCCATGCTGTCAAATACTTTTGGAATCGTAATAAACATCAATGATGGACCCGCCTGCAGGGTTTCCGGATTTCCACCAGAAAATGCAAAGACTGCCGGAATAATCATCAGCCCTGCCATCATGGCAATCGCTGTGTCGAAGATTTCCACATTCTTCGTGGACTCTTCAATAGAAACTTCCTTCTTCATATAAGAACCAAAAGTAATGAGAATTCCCATGGCAATGGACAGGGAATAAAACATCTGTCCCATGGCTGTTACTACCGTCATCCAGGAAAAATTTTCAAAATTCGGAATCAGAAAATATTTAACTCCTTTTAATGCTCCCGGTCTGCTTACGGAATAAACCGTTATTAATATAGAAAGAACAACCAGCACCGGCATCATAAATCTGGATACCCGCTCAATACCATTCCGGACTCCGGCAAAGATAATCCCCAGCGTAAATACTGCAAAAAAAGCAAAGCAGATTTCTGTGGAAAGCCCGCTGGAAATAAAATCGGAAAAATATCCATCCGATGCAAGCTTACTGCCATTTCCCCTGATATATTCCACCAGATATTTCATTACCCAGCCGCCAATTACAGAATAATATGGCACGATTAAAACCGGAATAATCGCATTTATCCAGCCACCGAAAGAGAGCCAGCGGGATTTTCCAAAGGTATGATATGCTCCCACCGGGCTCTTCTTCGTCATTCTTCCGATAGAAGTCTCCGCCATAATCATTGTATATCCAAAAGTCAATGCAAGTATAATATAAATCAGCAGAAAGATTCCTCCCCCATACTTTGCCGCAAGATATGGGAATCTCCATATGTTTCCCAGTCCCACAGAAGCGCCTGCTGCTGATAATACAAACCCTATCTTCCCCGAAAATGTACTTCTTTTCTCATTCTGTGCCTTCATTTTGTTTTTCTTCTCCTAAACTCATAATTTCCATGACGCAAAGTTATAGAAATCATAACACAGTCTCATAGTTCCTGCAATATTCTTTCTTTTTTCGCAATACATTCACTTATTTTCTCTTCTTTTTCACAGCGTATTTCCTTATATTCCCTTAGTTTTCTCGCAATTTGCAACCAATTCACAAATTTTTCACAAATTTATTAGCACTCACCTCTTGACAGTGCTAATAATTAGTGTTATAACGTAGTCAGAACAAAGGAGAGGAACAAAAAGAGGTTCCTAAAACATCCCGGTTCCAAAGAAACAAGGTAAACAAGCATAGATAGATTTATTTAAAAAAGGAGAGATGACTTATGTTGATGCCTAGTATTTTTGGAGAGAATTTATTTGATGACTTCTTTGAGGATTTTCCATGGATGGACGATAACATGGATATGAAAAAGACTGAGAAAAAACTTTACGGTCGTAGAGCCGCACGTCTGATGAAGACAGATATAAAGGAGCAGGACAATGGTTACGAACTGGTCATTGATTTACCTGGATTTAAGAAAGACGAAGTAAGTGCTTCCTTAGAAAATGGTTACCTGACCATCAGTGCCGCCAAAGGCTTGGATGAGGAAGATAAAGATAAGAAATCCGGCAAGTACATCCGTAAGGAACGTTATTCCGGAGCCTGTAGCCGAAGCTTTTATGTTGGCGATGCCGTTACCGAAGAAGATATCAAGGGCGAATTTAAACACGGTATCTTAAAACTCTTCGTTCCAAAGAAAGAAGCAAAACCTGCTGTGGAAGACCACAAGTACATCGCCATTGAAGGATAACAGAACTTTATATAGTATCTGATTCAGATTAAGAAAGGAAGCATGTTATTATGTCAGACAAAAATCCAAAACATCCATTAAAAAAGAAGAAAGTAAAAGCTAAAATTAATGTAGCCGACCATGAGGCTGTTGAGGAAGCCAGAGAAGCTCACAGAAGCAAGAAACATTATTACTAATTACAATAGACTATTTCAGGAGGAATGACTTATGTTAGTACCAAGTATTTTTTCAAACAACTTTGTAGATGATATATTCGATGATGTATTTCCATTCGGAGCTTACAATGCTCCTGCAGCAGACAACCGTGCTGCCATGAACACTGACGTTAAGGAATTTGACGACAGATATGAACTGGAATTTGAACTTCCAGGTTTTAAGAAAGAAGATATCCAGGCTGAGCTGAAAGACGGATACCTCATCGTCAATGCCAAACACCAGGACAACAAGGACGAAAAAGGCAAAGATGGCAAATATATCCGTAAAGAACGTTACTATGGCTCTTACCAGCGTAGTTTCTATGTCGGAGATGGCGTTACTCAGGATGACATCAAAGGCGGTTTTGAAAATGGTATCCTGACTCTGACCGTTCCGAAGAAAGAAGCAAAACCTGCTGTGGAAGAAAAGAAATATATTTCCATTGAGGGATAATACCAGAATAATTAAAAGAGAAAAGGGGCGGTGTGAGTATTCACACCGCCTCTCCTTTTTATGTGAGAAACACGCTTTGCGTGTTTCTCGTAGTTTAGCTGACATTACTTTATCGTCGATGCCCGCTGTCTGATATTCTTATTAAAATTAATCACATTGTGATTATATTCTTCATCCATCAACTCGGAATGAATCATAAAATCTGCAGTTGCCTTATTATTTGCAATCGGGATGTCATATACCTGTGCAATACGAAGCAGCGCTTTTACATCCGGGTCATGAGGTGCTGCAGTAAGCGGATCTGAAAAGAAAATCACGAAATCTACTTTTCCCTCTACTATCTTAGCACCAATCTGCTGGTCTCCGCCCAGCGGACCGCTGTTATAGCCCTTTACCGGCAGTCCCGTCTGGTCTGTAATCATTTTTGCCGTTGTTCCGGTTCCACAAAGGAAATGCTTCTTTAAAGTTTCTGCATTGTCTTTGCACCACTGGATCAGTTCTGCTTTCTTTCCATCATGGGCAATCAATGCAATATTTTTCTGTTTTCCGATTGTCAAAGTAAGAAAATCCGGTTCCATACTCATATTGTGTCTTCTCCTTTATTGTATTATTTTCCAACCTTTTCATTTATCAAGTGAAAATCAACTCCTGATAAACAATTGCAGCTCGCCAATCACGCTTATATGTTGACTTGCTTACGTTCATTATAACATGACAGGATGATTCCAGACAATATTTGGGTAGAAATCTTCATATAAAAAACGAGCACACCTAACAGTGTACTCGTTTTTTTCGTCGATGCGACAGGATTTGAACCTGCGACCTCTGCGTCCCGAACGCAGCGCTCTACCAAGCTGAGCCACGCATCGTTATTCAGTTCTTTCACACGCTCAACTATATTAGCATATATCACATTTTTTGTCCAGTAATATTTTTATTTTCTTTTCTACTTAATCGTTTTATGTTGTACTTAAGTCAATCATAAGAACGGCTTTATCAATGCCGAAGCAACTTTTTTACCAGACCGGATGCACTCATTATTGCCTATGGTTCTCTTTCTATTTTTAAAAGTAACCAGGTAAAGGCAGGCTTTCTTTCCCATTATAAAGATATTCCATTTCTGATGTTAGAGGACACACCGGACGATCCGGACATTCCATATCTGATTGCTGGCAACTACTCAGAGCTTGTCACCGAGCAGGTGGAATATATCCTAGACCACAACCCGGAATTAGAGGCAATTGCTTTTGCAAATGATAATATGGCAAAGGCAGGATACCGCGTCTGTGCTGCAAGAGACCTTTTGGTGGGACATGACATTGCCATTACCGGTTTTGACGACATTGACCACGCAAAAACCATGGAACCACCACTGACCAGTGTTTCCCACAGCAGCTTCCAGTTCAGCTGCCAGGCATTACAGAATGCGCTTATGCTCTGTCAGGGAAAGAAGCCACAATCCTGCCTGATGTCAGCCATTTTTCACCAGAGAAGTTCCTGCGGTTGCCAGCTGCACACCGGCTTTACCACACTGCGTCATATCAGCATGGAACGGCTGCGTAAATGCCTGCCAAAGGATGCCATTACTGCAAGACTGGGCGGTGACGAATTTGTTTCCTTTATTTTAACCGATATATTAAAGCATTCCGACGCAATACTCTATGAGGAAAAAGTCAAACGGCGTGCAAGCATCAGGAAGTAATCTATGACTTACTCTCCAAATCAGCATATAAAATGCCGGATGGTAAATCCATCCGGCATTCTTAAACCTCTCTTTTATTCATCCATTCCCCATTTGTCTTTCATGTATTCTTTTCCAAATCCGGAACCGATATTTTCATTGATTCTCCGGCCAAAGCATGCATAAAATCCAATTATTGCGGCAAATATCAGAATTCCAATAAATATAACCATAGTAAGTTCCCCTTCCTATGTCTCTTTATCTTTTCCAAAGTATAGCACAAGTATGTAAAGATGTCACTTATCTTTTTAAGGAACGGTACTATTTATAGAAATATCTTTTGTTTTACAAAACAACCAAAAGCTTTCCCTCACAAGAAGAAAGAATTATCTTTTTTTCCTGCAGCTGCGGAACCTCCACTGATGTCAGTGTCACACTGCCGGTGCCGGTATTTAAAAATACCAGGACTTTGTCGTCCCCAAAACTACGTAAAAATACATATACTCCCATCATATCATTGCAGTAAATTGTCCGGTAATTGCCCCTGCGTAATGCCACATGCTCTTTTCGGAGTGCAATCCAGCAGCTGAACTTCTCTGCCAGATTTCCCTGTAATCTGTTGTTTTCTGCCTGCTGCTCCATTACTGCCTGCCAGTCCATGGCTGCCCGATACTCCAGTTCTTTCATTCCCTCGATATACACTTCATCCCCGTAGAATACCGATGGCACGCCCACTCCCATAAAGAGATAGAAAAATGCCAGCTCCATTCTCTTTCTATTTCCATTGCAATAGCTTAAAAATCTCGGAATATCATGGGAATCCAGAAAATTCATCTGTACCAGGCTCACCTGCCATGGGTAGCGGTAAATCATCCGCTGCATCTGGGCATCAAATTCACTGACCGAAAGTTCTCCCTTTCCAAAAAAATCCCGGCACAGATAAGAAAAAGTATAATTCATCGTAGAATCAAACTGGTCTCCCTGGAGCCAGATGCCTGCTTCTTCCCAGATTTCGCCTATTAGAAATATATCCTCTTTTACCGCTCTCACCGCATGACGGAAGGCTCTCCAGAATTCATGATTGATTTCATTTGCCACATCCAAGCGCCAGCCGTCAATATCTGCTTCCCGAATCCAGTAAGTTCCAACATTGCAAAGGTACTCCACCACTTCAGGATTTCCGGTATTAAGCTTTGGCATTTCTTTTACATAGGCAAACGCCTCATAATTCGGCGGATCAGCGTACTGTATCGTTTCCGGCAGGTGATAAAACCAGTTATAATATCTTGATGCTTTTCCCTTCTGCCGCACATCCCGGAATGCAAAGAAATCTGCTCCACAATGATTAAATACACCATCTAAAATAACCCGGATTCCTCTCTTGTGGCACTGCTGCACCAGTTCTTTTAAATCCGCTTTATTTCCAAAACAGGGGTCGATTTCAAAATAGTCAATGGTATCATATTTATGATAAGACGCTGCTTCAAAAATCGGATTCAGATAAATGCAGTTAATTCCAAGCTTTTCGATATAGTCAAGGTTTTCACAAATTCCTTTCAGTGTACCACCCAGATGATTCTTACAAATCCGGTCTGGTAAAATTTTTCCATTGCTGTCGCTTTTTTCATCCGGCAAAAGCATATGCCTTGTCGCTTTTTCCGTCAGTTCCCGTCTGTCATTTGCAAAACTGTCCGGGAAAATATGATACATAACAATGTCTTCTGCCCACTCTGGGATATCTAAAATATCCTCTCTTCTAATATATGGAAACTGGAAATATTCTGCCCTGCCACAGGACAGTTTCTCTGCAAATCCTCTTCCATAATAATAAAGGCTTTCTATATCGTCCTCTAACCGGAAATAATAGCATACCCTGGTATACGGAGACGTAATCTTAACTTCATAATAATCATAAAGCATATCGGATGCCACATGTTCCATTTCACTTTGTTTCACCGGAAGTGGCTCTTCCATTGCCACCCGGTCTCCCCAAAGCAGCACGCACCGTTTTAAATCGCCCTTTTTACAACGGATTCTTATTACCAGCCGGTCTTCTTTTTCTGCAAAAGCAAATTGTGACAGTGGAATATGCAAAATTGCTTCTTTTTCCATTTTATTTCTATCCTTTCACACCACCTGCAGTAAGACCGGATACCATATACTTTTGTATACAGAAGAAAATAATCAGCACCGGAACAGATACCAGGATAGCGGCTGCGGAGAACATTCCCCAGCTTCTGGTGTAATCGTTGGACTGTAACTGATATAATCCACCTGCCAGTGTATAACTGTTTTCATTCAGTAGAAATGTTGTGGAAAACAGATATTCATTCCATACAAAAATAAGTACCATCACAGAAGTTACAATGATTGCCGGACGAGCCAGCGGCATTACTACCTTCCACAGCAGCTGGAAATCCGATGCACCGTCAATTTTCGATGCTTCTTCAATTTCTATCGGAATGGTATCAAAATACCCCTTCATATTCCAGATAGAGAAAATGCACATGCTTCCCGCATAAATAATCACCAGTCCCAGTTTCGTATCCAGCATATTCATCTGTTTTAAAAGACGGAATAATGCAAACATGGACAGAATCTGCGGGAATGCATTTAAGAGAAGCAGTAATTTTAAAATGCCATTTCTTCCCTTAAAACGGTATCTTGAAAATGCATAAGATGACACCATGGCAAATCCGATAGCAATGACCATTGTAAAGAAGCTTAATACGGCAGAGTTATAAAACCACCGCAAAAACGGCTTCTGCGTCAGTATATTTTTATAATTATCCAGTGTAAATTCCTTTGGAAACAAAGATAATCCGGAGGACAATGCTCCACTTCCCCTTTCAAAGGAAAGATTCAACGCATATAAAATCGGTACCAGTGCCAGCAGACACAGTATAATATAAAAAATATGTAATCCGCTAAGCTGTAAAATCTGTTTTCTCTTTTTCTTAGTCATAATTTTCCTCCTTTACCCCTCGATTGGTAAACAGTGAAAATACCATGATGAGGAAAAAGATAATAATGGATACCGCAGAGGACAGCCCATAGTTATTTGAAACAAACGCATTCTGCTGTGCATAAGTAATTACGGTCTGTAAGGTTGCCCCTGAATATGCTCCCTTCTGCATTGTAAGAAGATATACGATATCAAACTGCTTAAATGTGGTAAATGTCGTCATAATAACCGCCGGTGCAATAATTCCTTTCATTGCCGGAACGGTAATATGGATGTTCTTTGACCAGAAACCTGCTCCATCCAGTTCTGCGCTTTCATAATAGCTGCGGTCAATGCTGGACAGTGCACCGTCTATCATCATAATCATAAACGGCAATGCCATCCACAGGTTTAGAGTCATGCAGGAGAGAAATGCCGGCACATTGGTGGAAAGGAAATTTACCTTTCCAAAGCCAAGTGCCACCAGAATCTTATTCAGAAGACCAAACTCTGTGTTATAAATGCCTACCCTCCACAAAAGAATGGACACATATGCAGGCATTGCCCACGGGAACATCAAAAGAGTCTTGTATACACGTTTTCCCTTTAAATCTTCTCTTTGAAATCCCAATGCAATAAAATATGCCACAACTACCTGTATCACCATATTTAATGTGGTCCAAAGTAATGTTGTAAACAGTGCTCCAAGGAAACCGGAGTCTGCCTTTAATAATGCCCTGCTATAGTTGGATAGTCCGATAAATTCATAATTTGACCAGTGAAAAAGATTCATATTGGTCAGTGATATATAGCCCGTATAAATAATTGGGAATACGATAACCATTCCAATCAATATCAGTGCCGGCATACTGTAAAGCCATGGTGTTAATTTCCGTTTGTTCTTCATATACACACTTCTCTTCCTAATTTTCCTCTTTATTGCTTCTAAACAAACTCCTGCTTACTGCATATCTGCAATGGCATCCAATGCCTCCTGCTGATAAGTCTCTGCTGCAGTGTCAATATCTTCCCCTGATTTGTTGACTGCTGCCAAAAATTCTTCTGTCGGTCCCCACATAACGCTCATCTGTGGAATGTTTGGCATAGGCTGTGCAGTTTCTGCAGTTGCTTTCATTGCCATAATCATCTCATTTGCAGCAACATCTGCGTCATCATATGCTTTGCTGTTTGCCGGTGCACAGTTTGATTTATTCGCCAATGCAATACCTACTTCCGGGCTTGCAATTGTCTCTAATACTTTTGCAATTGCTTCTTTCTTATTTTCTGCTGCATATTTTAAGACACCAATGCTCTGTACACCTGAATATGGTGCCAGTCCGTTTCCATTCGGAAGTTTAAAATCCGCTAAGGATTTAATACCAAGGTCAATGCCCGCTGCCTTGATTCCGGATACCAGCCATGGTCCACCGATGATTGCTGCTGCCTGGCCTTCATTGAATAATGCAGTTACTGTGTTGTAATCTCCATCTGCCTCCAATGCTGCAAATTTCTGATTGTATGCGATAGCATCCTTGGTTTCCTGTGTATTTAATCCAGGATTTGCATCTTTATCAATAATATATCCACCAAAACCATTGATCACCGGTGCCACATTGTATGCGGTAGAATGCTGATTTACCAGTGCATAAGTTCCTGCATCCACATCGGTATGTGCTACCATATAATCATACAGTTCATCTGTTGTTTCCGGCACATCACCTTCCCATTTTGCCTTATTATACATAAAGAGCAATGTCTCATAATAAACCGGCATCAGGTACTGGGTATCCTTATAATTACCTGCTTCTACGGTCATCGGTAATAAATCCGCCATTACATCCTCACTGATAACATCCGTAATCGGAGCTAAAATTCCCATTTCTGCAAATGTTCCCAATGAATCATGTGCATAAAGATACATATCCGGTCCGTTGGATTCATCATTTCCATATAACTGAAGCTGGTCGGTCAGACCGCTCTTCTTTTCAAAGGTAACCTTGATATTATCCTCTGCCAGTTTCTCATTCGCACAATCCGCAATGGTCTGCATGATATTCTCATCCCCATCATGCCAGATTTTTACCTCTGTCATTTCATCCTCTGCATCATTTCCAAGTACTTCTGTAGTCTTTCCTTCGTCATTTCCTGTTTCTTTTCCACAACCGGATAATGTGCCGATTGTCATTGCGGTACAGAGCAACAGACTCAACACCCTTTTCTTCATAAAAATACCTCCGTTTTCCGGTTTCTTTAGGAAACCGTTTTCTTTATTCTTCTTTTTTTCATGCAATTGGTTCCTCTTGCTAAGTCTATATTTATCACTTTTTCCCATTGTTTACAATGTCTATTTGTCAAAAATGATTGACTTTGTTAGGAAACCGCTATACTATATTTGTAAATTTATACATTTTTTCAGGAGGTATTTTATGTCTGTTACCATCAATGATGTTGCCAATGAAGCCGGTGTTTCCAAATCCACTGTTTCTAAAGTTTTAAATCACTGGACCACCATATCCCCAGCCACTGTGGAAAAGGTTCATGCAGCAATTGAAAAGCTTCATTATACCCCTAACTCCCGGGCTGTAAGCTTTGCAAAAGGTGCTACTTCCAATATTGTCTATCTTACCAATCTGGAGAAAGATACTGCTTATCGGAATCCGCATATGTTTGACATTATGTGCGGCGTACACCATACCTTGTCCGAAAACAACTATTCCCTGACGCTTGTCAACACTTCTGAAGAACGCTATCCCGGAGAAAAAGTCAGCGAAGTTATCACAAGCGGTTCCTCCGATGGTCTTATCATCCACGGCTCTGCCATTAATAAAGAAATTGCAAATCTTATTCTGGATGCAGGCTTTCCACACATTATCATTGGGCATCCGAGTTTTGAAAGCCGCTTATGCTGGGTAGATACCAACCACGCCCTTGCCGGTGAATATGCCGCTGCCCACATGATAGCCTGTGGTTATACAGATGTCGCCTTTATCGGAGAGCGCAAAACCGATTATATTTCTGCCCAGCGTCAAAAAGGATTTATGGCAGGCATGTTAGACAGAGGCTTTCACATTCCGGCTGCCCGTATCGGAAATACCGATTCCAGCTACCAGCACGCTTATTCTGTTACTTCTGATATGCTGACACAGCCTGTACCGCCTCGCGCTATTGTATGTGAAAATAACACCCTCGCATTAGGTGTCATCCAGGCCGTCAAAGACCGGCAGCTTTCCATCCCGGATGACATTGCCATACTTACCTTTGACGTCTACCCATATTCCAGCATCATCGACCCACAGCTTACCATTGTAGACATCAATGTCTATGATACCGGTGTGCAGGCAGGCTCCATGATGATCCGCAAGCTTCAGAACCCGGAACTTCTCATCCAAAGTTATACAACGCTTCCTGTTATCATCCAGGGAGAAAGCACCAGACCACTGCCATAAGAAACACCCCTGTCAATCTGACAGGGGTGTTTCTTTTGCGCTCATTATATGATAATTAATGATAAGCCAATCAGCTTATCATTAACTTTCATCGCTCACTATTTCATTTTCATAATGATATCTCTTGCAACGGCTTCTTCCACCGGTGTAGCAAATACGCCTTCCTCAAACTCTACGATTCCACCGATTCCTTTCTCTACAACGAAACGGAGTTTTCCGTCCCGGACTTTCTTATCCGTATATAATTTCTTAACCAGGGCTTCCCGGTCAATGTATTCCGGAATCTCTACCGGCAGCTTCGCTTTCTCTAACAGATTCTTTACTGCTGTTTTTTCTTCTTCTGTCATGTAACCAAGTCGGTGTGCCAGTTCTGTCATCGCTACCATTCCAATGGAAAGTGCTTCTCCATGAAGCAGTCTATAGTCACTGACTGTCTCAATGGCACGTCCTACCGTATGTCCTAGATTCAAGATTTCTCTTAAGCCCTGCTCCTTTTCATCCTTCATTACCACAGCATATTTAATCTGGCAGTTCTTCTTTGCGATGTATTCACAGGCTTCTCTGTCTCCCGCGAAAATATCTTCCATATGTTTTGCTTCCGGAACATGGAAGGCTGGAGGATGAGCTGAAGCTGGCACATATTGATTATTTTATTGTGCCGTATTCTATCTGTGTTCATAAGGATGCAAAGGAAAAATGGTCAATTACTGATTATTGGGAATATTATGATGCTGAGTGGGATGCGGTAATGGAAATATGTCATTTGATAAAGGAATTGGAGATTGCGGTTGTACATACGAATTCCTCCGTGGTTGATGCTGGTGCTATTGCAGCAGTAATTATGAGAAAACCACATATTTGGCATGCAAGAGAATTTGTGGCAGAAGATTTTAATTGGAAGTTTATTAATTTCCGATTAGAGCAGTTACTGATGAAAAGATCTTATGTGATAAGTATTTCCGAAACAATTGCCAGGATGGTTCGCAAAAGGTATGGAGCGAGAACAAGGGTTATTTATGACGGATTGGAATGTGAACGGTATCTGGCACCGGTACATATAAGAGAAAATAAGGATTATATTAAATAAGTTTATGAATTTTGATGAAATAACAGTGAGCACATTGATAGGCGGAATGGCTTTTTATAATGATCCTTCAATGACATATATGCAACAAATATTTGAAAAAAATGGTGCAAAATATACTACAATTTCATATAACCAGCAAGCATATGAAAAATATTTGCAAGATGTTG
>OHBX01000253.1_pt1 | contig 35142 bp, 33 predicted proteins | sample 1577441 | NCBI WGS metagenome assembly OHBX01 (sample SAMEA3879561, study PRJEB24766) | human gut metagenome | biome: human-associated habitat; feature: feces | place: USA | collected 1985/1987 | reverse complement strand
AGTTCGGTTCCGACACTGACGATGCAGTCGTTCTGCAAGGACTCACGCGTCAATTATCGGACAACCTGCATGTTGGCTTTCTGTGGACATTGTTGATTATCAATGAATTGTGAAGATTTCTAAAAGCCAGGTTACCCATTTTTTTTATGCAACCTGGCTTTAGCTTTTCGTGCTAAAGCATTAAGCGTCAGTGCTTTCTGCCGTTTGTTCAATTGCAGGTTGTTCCACTGCTGTCTTCATTTATTCCTGATTTTGACGCAGCGGTCTTTGCGTATTTATGCAGCAAGTAATTTCGAGATCTTCTGTTTTGTCCGGCAAAGTCTGGTATATATGTTTTTGGTTGTGGTCTCAAGATACTCTGCAGTCTCTGCACGGGTGTAACCGTCTCGGTCCATTGTGAATACGGCACGGTCATCCTCCTTGAGGGTGTTCAGTATATCATCTATCCTGTTTGAGGTCTCCCAAGAAATAACCTCGTCCTCTGCCGTGACATTGTTCGCAAGTTCAGGTATCTCGAGTTCGTCATCATCTTCTGTCAGATAGGTGATTCCAAATGTCTCATGACGAGAGTGAAGGAAGTTGATTGTCTTCTGGCGGACAATGAGGTTTGTCCACGTGCGGAGTGAACAGCCTTTCGAGACATCGAAGGTTTCAAGGGCTTTGATTACGCCATCGCTTACGATGTCGTTTATGTCTTCATTGCTTATCCAGGAATAATCATTCGCATTGTAATATTCAAGTGTATTCGTTACAGTGAGGACGGCTAAGTTGCGGAGATTTTCGTACTCTTTTCGAGTGATTTTCTGATAATCGTTGATCATGTTTTAATATCAGTTTTTAGATCTTCTACGGCTTGTAGCAAATATATGATTATTGCTTTTTTTGAAAAAATCTTTGTGATAATTTTGAGGCTAACTTGTTGATTTTGGCAGAACATTGCTTGTGTTTGTAAACCTAACATTTACAGATGTGCTTATACTGACAAATAAGAATGCAACATTGAGGTATCTAATCATGTACAACCTTCTTTGCACCGAGGAGAGGAGCGTCGTAGGAGACACGTTCTCCGTTTGTGAGAGAAGTCTTTCAGAAGATTATTGCTGTCTGGAGATTGTCTCTCCAGAGCCCGTCCGTGAAGAAATGAAGCGCAGGATAGATAACCTGCGCTTGCACTATGAGAAGCATTGATCACGTCATTATCTGACATTGATCTGGTCTATAAAGTTGCTGTTCATGGCTATTCTGCATTTTTGATGTTGATTTTCGGCAACATACGGTATTGGACGGCGCATGTCTGCCCGAGCGACTCCAGGATGCTGTCTGTGTCCTTGTATGCCCCTGGAGCCTCGTCCAGGGTTTCCGGCGTCACGCTGGTCGTGTAGATGCCCTCCATCTGCCGGTGGTATTCCACCATCGAGATGTTGCGTTTGGCATTTGCCCGCGACATGCAGCGGCCTGAGCCGTGAGGGGCCGAGAAATTCCATTCGGGATTGGACCGGCCTTCGCACACGACGATGCCGTCACGCATGTTGAACGGGATCACCATCAGCTCTCCGCCGTATGAGCGGATGGCACCCTTCCGGAGGATCATGTCACGGAAGTCGACATAGTTATGCGTGGTCCTGATGTAGCCTTCGACGCGTGCCCCGTTGATCTTGTGCATGATCTTCGCGGCCTTTCCCAGCACCACCTCTCTGTTGAAGCGGGCATAGGCCTGGGCGATGACCATATCGGTAAGGTAGCCTTTGAGGTTCTCGTCCACGAGGTATCCGGGAGCGTTGGGATTGCGCTGGGCAATGCGGTCCCATTTGTTGAACACCTTCAGTCCGAGATGGCGTGAACCGGTATGTACCGTGAAGGCGAAACGGCCGTCGCCTTCATCGTACTCCATGAAATGGTTGCCTCCTCCGATGGAGCCGACGGACTTGTAGAACATTCCCTTGTCCATCCCGACGGAGCGGATCCAGTCTTCCAGTTCCCGCTCGCCGGTCAATTCCAGATGGTTGACCAGTCCGCCGGAGGATTGTCTGGCACTGCTCAGCTCCTGGCGGAGATACTTCAGGAAGGGCTTCATCTCGAACTGCCGCTCCCTGTTGATGTTGAACCCGGAAGGAATCTCCATCCTGAGCCGGTGCTCAAAGAGGGCGTAGTCCTTACTGTCCAGCGGACGGTCGAAGAGCTCCAGGTCAATGCCGCAGCCGATGTCGAGGCCGACGTGCTGCGGGTTGATGAATGACGTGACGGGGCAGGTGAAGCCGATGACTATGCCTTTGCCCTGATGGACATCCGGCATCACGCGGATTCTGGTGTCCCTGAACAATGGATTCCCGAGGAGATCTCCGACGGTCTCTACGGCCTCGTCCTCCACGTCCTCCGTATAAATGATGCAGTCTTTGCAATATTTTCCTTGAAGCGCAAGGATATTGCGCCTTTCGATTGTTTCCATAAGTTTGGATATTGTTGAACCTGTCTCCTTCCGGAGACGAAATAGAAATAGTGGTCCCGTGCCTGGCTATCGCCGGGTTCTTGGGCAAGTATGATAAAATGAGGAACGCATTCAATGTAAGTATTCGGTGAAACAATATGGATACGATACCGCCTTTAACATGCGGTCAGAAATATGAATACTTACAGGTTGAGCACGCTGATATGATTTGGTCCAACATCGGGTCGTCTCCTCAGGAAGCGTCTTGCTGGGGCGTCTGCCTGGGCGGGATTCTCCATTATAGATAGATGGTTTCGGTAGCTGAAAACCGCGCAAAAGTAGAATGTTTATTCGTAAAAAACAAATTTTTCAGTTCCGACATGCCTCATTCATTGAGTGTTTCGCAATGTTGTCATTTCAGTTCTATCGTGCAGACCCGGCCGTACTGTTCCATCCATTGGTGGTGCGTGTCGTATGAGTCCTTGTCCTCGCAGACCCACAGGATCTTTGTGCGGAAGCCGTCAGGGATTTCCGGCTGAGGGGCGTATCCGTCGGTAAGGATGACGAGACCGTCATATCCGTTCTCGTGGGCATGGCGTATGGGCTCCGTGAAGGATGTGCCGCCGCGTCCTATGACCGTGACGTCCGTCATTGTCTTCTTCAGGCTTTTCACTATGCTGATCCCGCAGTCGAACTGGATAACGTCGACAGCCTCGAAACCGTACTTGAAGGCGGAGTTTACCACGCCGTAGAAATATGTCAGCATCTCCGAGGAGATGGAGCCGCTCACGTCCACGGCGATCAGGAGCTTCGTCTCGAAATCTCTTGTGGAACCCATCTGCTGGAATCCGCTCCTGCGGTTGGGGCGCATGCGCGTAAGCTTCCTTCTTGACGAGAGTACGCTGGCCCTGAAACCGCTGAAGACGGTTCTCCAGTTGATTCTTGCCCTGGTCGATGCCTTGATCTGCTCTGCGAAGGAACCTGCGAGAGATCCCCAGTCCTTGACCGAGTCGATGACCCCGTTGATCATGGCGGCCGTGAGGTCATCCTCCTCCCACAGCCCGGAGAGGTCCGAGTTCGCCTTCGAGTTGGCTTTCAGGCGTTCCTGGATGTCCTGGGTCCGGCCGCTGCCGGGGTTGCCGTAGTTTCCTGAACTGCCGGAGTCGCCGGAGTCCAGGGGAGTGCCATTTTCCGGTGGCAGCATCTCCTGGATGCGTCTGGCATACCATTCGTACATCATTCCTCCTTTCAGGTCGTAGTCAGAGGGCCTGTCTATCTTCATTGCCCCGTAGTCGTAGTTGTCGCCTATGGTGATGTTGCTTCCTGCCGCGGCGGCTTCGTCGCAGCACATGTCGGGCTTGCGCTCGTAGGGGTGCTTGAGGATGATCCTCACGGCCTCCATGCGCAGCGCCTCGTCAAGGGCGGTGTCCGTCATGTTCTCAAGGAATTCCGGGTTGTACTCGATTCTTCGCCGCCCGCACCTGACAGGGCAGGCGATCGAGCTGTTCTCCACGAGTTCATGCAGGCAGACCACCTGGAAGAGCGCCGAATCGGAAAGATACCAGTGCTCGATTATGTTGGTAATCCTGTCACTGAGTGAGTCCATATCCTTATCTGATGCTTTTTACGTACTGTATGAGTCCCATGGTGAGGAACGGGCATTGCTTCGCGAAGAACTTCACGGCTTCAGGGTACGTTCCTCCCACATAGAGGTTGGCGAAGTGCCCCGCCGCCTCCTTTTTCTCCTTGGCGAGGAAGCTGAAATAGTCGTCGACATTCTGCTTCACCTTGTCCAGGTCACCTGGGGCCACGTTCTCCACTTCCAGATGCCTGAAGATGCCATCATTGATGACGCACAGCTCGTGGGGCTTGTATCCCTTCAGCGTCTTCATCACCTTCTGGAGACTGTAGAGCACGTCCTTTCCGGACACGAGCCTGGAGTTCTTCACGTTCGAGAGAAAGGCGGATGCGGCTTTCGGCCCCACGATGCTGGAGATGATCTTCGTGTCGAGCGCGTCCAGTTCGTCCCTCCCCGCGATGATGTCGCTTACACGCTTCCAGGCCCTGCGGTCCGGAGTCTTGTCAATGCCGGTGTCTTCACCTTCCTTTGAGTCGGGATTGCGGTCAAGCCAAATGTGGTTCTCCTGGATGAAGTCAATGACCCTGCCGTCGACTCCCGCCTTCCTCGCCCACAGCAGCCATTCCTCTACGGACGGGCGGAAATTCACGATGTTGAATCTGGACACTAGAGCCGGGTCCATGTCCGTAAGCTGGTAGTTGTCGCCGTAGTTGACCGCGGCAATGATGCGGCTGCCCTCGGGAAGTGGACGCCCTGCAAGCTTCCTGTTGAGACAGAGGTCCATAACTGTCTGCAGGATCTCGGGACGTGCCCTGTTCAGCTCGTCGAGGAAGAGGACTATCGGCTTTCCGTCCGTAGGGAACCAGTACGGCGGCATGAAGTCTGTCCTGCCGGTGTTTTCATCCAAGTGGGGGAGTCCGATGAGGTCTCCCGGATCGGCCATCTGTCCGAGGAACAGGGCGACCACCTTGAGTCCCTTTTCCTGGAAGTATCCGGTCAGGAACTCCGACTTTCCGATTCCGTGGTTGCCGACGAGCATGATGTTGTGTGTGGACGGCGTGCGGTCCAGCATTGACCTGAGCGCCGTGATGTCAGTCTGAATATTTGCCATAGCTTGTTTCTGAACTTATTATACTCCTACTTGCCCGCTCCCATGATGTTGTCTATCATGCCGTATTCCAGTGCCTCCCCGGACGTCATCCAGTAGTCCCTGTCCATGTCGGAGAATACCTTGTCGTAGCTCTGGCCCGACTGCCGGGAAAGGATGTTGCATAGCTCCTCCCTGCAGGATTCAATCTGCCTGGCCGCGATGAGGATGTCCGACGCCTGTCCGCTGGCTCCTCCGAGCGGCTGGTGGATGAGCACCCGGGCGTGGGGGAGTGCGGCCCGCTTGCCTTTTGCACCGGAACACAGCAGGATGCTGCCCATGGACGCGGCCATTCCGGTGACTGTGGTGGCGACGTCCGGAGAGATGAGGTTCATCGTGTCCATGATGGAGAGACCAGCGGAGACGCTGCCTCCAGGAGTGTTCAGGTACAGGGTTATGTCCGCGGTCGGATTCTGTGATGTCAGGTATAGAAGCTGGGCGGTGATGATGTTTGCGACATCGTTGTTGATTTCAGTGCCCAGGACGAGGATCCTGTCCATCATGAGGCGGCTGAACACGTCCATAGATGCCACGTTGAGAGCCCTCTCCTCGATGATGGTGGGGTTTATGTAGGCGGCCGTGAGGTTGGCGTAGCCGTTTATTGCGTTGCTGCTGATGCCGCACTTCTGTACGGCGTATCTTTCAAATTCAGTTCCTTTCATATCGTTGTTGAATGTTTATTCTATATGTACCGCACGGCACGTCATTTCTTACACAGGTCGGACGAAAAATCATCACCATATTCTTCCAAGATGCAGTCAATAGGGATTATCGAAAAAATAAAAGCGGTCTTTATTGGAATTTCACGTCTGGTCCGAATTCTTCCCGGATGCGCTCCATATCCTTTATTGCAGGGATTATCTTGTTGGTTTGGTCTTGGAGAGTCTTGTATCTGAGGGGGAGAGTCAATGTCCTGTTTTTTATGGGCACCATCAGTTTCACACGATATTTCTGTCTTACAAACCAATATCCTGAATAGCCGGCATTGTCCAGAATCGAACTGACTATGGCCAATGATCCCGTTTCACAGATTGCTCTTACTTTTGTGGACTTCCTGCATTCGATTTCAATCGCCCTGGTCGATTGTTCCAGCAAATCATCCAATGTGTCCAATTTGGCGAGAAACTTCCGGTAATCTTGACTGAGACGCGTGGATTTCAAAGGGTTCTCCTTTTCCCACCATCTGCGGAGATTCTGTTTTTCCTTGACTACCAGGCTCTTGAAATCGATTTCTTCTCCAATATTGATCTTATGCTCGATGATCGGACGGATTCCTTTGATTGCGGCACGAAGCCAGATCTTTTCGTTGAATTCCATAAATGACTCAAAGTTTTCTTGAAGGAACTTCAATTTCTCTTATTTGTCCATAGCTTATTCGAGTTCCTGACAATGCTTGTCTATTGTTCAGGACCAGGACCGGCTAGAACCCGATCCTGTTGTTCTTCGTGCAGACTTTTTCTTGAGAACAAAGCTTGACGATAGACTCCATTGTAGGAACACCGCCTTCGAGGACTTCCTGCATGGTGGTCTTGCGGACGATGTTGTCGATCTCTCCGCCGCTGAAGTCGAAGTCCGACGCCAGCTTGTGAGCCTGCTCTGCGGAAAGGATCGGGAGCTTGTCTTGCCAGATGTTCTTCTTCGCTTCCACGCCCGGTTTGTCCAGACGTATCTTGAAGAGGAAACGGCGTTCGAAAGCCTTGTCAAGATTCTCTTCAAGGTTGGTGGTCGCAATCAGTATGCTGTCGAGCTTCTCCATCTCTTCCAACAGGATGTTCTGGATTGTGTTCTCCGTCTGGTCGACGCTTGAGCCCCTGCTCATGTCCTTGCGCTTGGAGAAAAGGCCGTCAGCCTCATTGAACAGAAGGATCGGCTTAATCTTGGAGCGCTTGCACTGCTGGCGGTAGCGGGTAAAGATATTCTTGACGATTTTTTCGCTCTCGCCGTACCACATGCTCTTGGAGGCGCTGAGGTCCACGTGGACAATGTCCCTGCCGCTCTGGCGGGCCCACTGCATGACGGATTCTGTCTTTCCGGTACCCGGTGCGCCGTAAAGGAGTACGGCGATACCTTTGGAAAGGCCTTTGGACTCCAATCTTTCCGTAAATGTCCGGTAGTTCTCCTCCATGAGTGAATCGCCGACCATAGAAAGCTGACGCTGCTCATTCTCGGAGAAGAAGAGCTGCTTCGGCTTGATGTCCTGGCAGTTGACCAGGTCCTTCTTGTCGACTTTCTGGATGAACAGTTTGGCGTCCTCCTCGAAGAACAGCTCCTTGCCTTTGTCGGTAAGCACAAGGCCGGTCTGAGGTCCGAACAATGAACTTATGGAGGTAATCTCCACGAGGTCCAGCTCCTGAAGTTTATGTTTCTCTTCCTTGAACAGGTTCAAATATTCGGCGCGCTCCCTGACTGAAAACAAGCATTTCAGCTCATTGATGAGATTGATGCCTCCGGGACAATAGTTGCAGGCCATATAGAACAGTATGCGGTCCCCTTCGGAGCGGATTATTTCACGTACTTTTCTGATGCAAGACAGCTGCTTGTTGTGGCTCTCCATTTTTAAAAGTTCACGCCTCCTGACTATTAGCGCATTGCGTGCCTCGGAATCATACTTTTCGTCATCATGGAAAAACTTTGTCACCATTCTGGCAAACTTGTAGCGGTCTGCGCAATCCAGTTTGTCTCCAAAGGATGCGTAGTCGTTTTCGAGCAGAATCTCCTTTCCCTTCTCGGTAAGAGTCATTTCTTCCCGGTCATCGCTTATGTAGACCAATTCATTGGAAATCAGGGCGTTTGTTCCGTCCAGAAGTCTGGCGCGTGCGGAAATGCGGTTTCCGAAAGACTCATAGATATCTTCCAGAGTCCTTTCAATTGACGATCTTCTCGAAGGGCATTCGCAGAAATCATTGCAGATTTCGTAGAATAGTATCCTGTCAGAGAGTTCCTCCAGATGTCTGCGGACTTCCTGGACGAACGTCATGTTCGCATTGAGTTTCTCTGCATCTGATGCGACCTGAAGCAGACTGCGGAATGTCACGTCGGAATCCTGGACAGCGTTGCTGACCAGAGAGCATAAGGCATAGCGGTCGAAGTCTGAGGTCTTTGCTTCCACGCCTTCCAAGTTGGGAGTCTTATTGTCAATGATGCTGTTGAGAACGACCGGCGTGACTCCGAAGCTCTGTTCGACAATCTTGCAGGTCTTCATGCCGTGTGTGTTGATGTAGATGAGGCCTTTTTCCAGCAGATTCTTGATTGCCGGAATGTACTCCATCATGTCCAGGTTGGAACAGTCGTACATCGTGGACATTTCGTCAAAGTCGCATGTCCGTCCGCTGCATTCCTTTTCGAAAATCGGAATGAAAACGATGGCTTCCTCGCGGTTCTCAAGTCCCAGGCAAGCCGTAAGATTGTCCAATGCCTCACTGATTTCCTTGCCTCCCAGACGGGCAAGCTTGCTGTTCTTCAGTTTGTTGGCGCAAAATTTTATCTGCTGAATTATGCTCTTGGCCATAAGTCTATGATTTTACAGGTACAAAGTTGTTGATCCGTGCTGCCAAATGTGGCAGCACGCAAAATGGTTGTTAAGTGTTGAGGTGTGTTTGACGGCAGAAGTCGTTTCTCAGCTGTTTTCTTAGTATCCGAATTCTGCCTGAAATGGCCTCAGGTTGGAATTGCCGGAGTTGTGGTCTTCTATTATTGAGAAGGTTATGACCTTGAACTTGTTCTTGAACTCTTCTTCCTCCATCACTTCATGGAAAAGTCTGGCGACTTCTGCAGGAGGGTTATGGAATGCACCGCAGCCGAAGGCGCCGAGTACGAGGGCGTCATGTCCATGGAGAAGTCCTATGCGGAAGATTGTGCGGATCTTGCATCGTGTAATGTCGAGGGCCACCTGAGGCATATGTCCTTCAGCAGTGAGCTTTATGGAATATCTTCCGTCGAGATTCAGGGCGGCGCAGGATACCACGGCCACATTGTACGGGTCCTCCATCATCGTGCAGTCTGCCCCCTCACGGAATACGGTGACACAAGGTGAATATATTGCACTATATCTCGTTGTTATAGGATAGTTGTCTCCTGGAATGAGAAAGTATCCATATTTGGTCGCACTGCCTCTATGGAAGGCATAGATAGAACGGGTAAGAGTACTTCTGCGGCAAATGGTCTCTTCCTGGGCCCTGGCACCATTCTCAACTCCCCCGCCGGGATGTCCGCCACTGGCAAAGTTGAGAAGAAGAGGGTTATAGCCTTCGGAGACAAGGCGTTCTGCCGTTACGAGACAATCATTGTTCTCGACAAGCACTCTGGTCCCTCCTGCCACGTCCGGTGCCGAAATCGCCTGGATCTCCTGTTGGTAGCATCTGCTTCCTTTGAGCATGTCGGTGAAATCGAGCTGGACGGTCCTTCCGGATGGTGTCGTATATTCTCCGCGACGGATGCAGTCTGCGGTCTGACGAAAGATGGCGGCGTTCTTCTTTTTGCGCTCGTCGATAGCTGAATCAAATGTTCTATATCCCATGGCTGAAATATGTTTTCAAAATGTAAACAGGTCGCAAGTTTTCCATTTGCTATATACTATACAACAATTCTTCACCAATCTTACATGGATTTCCTGTATTTTTTTCACTTTTCTTGTGTTTTCGGCAAATTTGAACGTAATTTGTGCCCGAATACATAAACCAATGGCAAAGAAAAGGTTCCGGATTACGGAGAAAGTCTTCCTCCTTGCCAACCGGAAGGCCTCGAGAGAGGAGGAAATCGCAAAGTACGGCAAGCAGATAATGTTCCGTACGACAACTCAGAAATCCAAGAAGGTCTATGACCGCAAGCGTCTGAAAAAGGCAGGCATCAATTCCGATGACCTGCCTTTAATGATTTTTTCGTCTTTAGCGGAAAAACATAGTTTTTTATAAACTGCGCTTTAGAAATAAGTTTACTTGATTCGCCAAGAGTTAACATTTCTTTCTTTGCTGCAGTAATTTACTCCTATGCACACCACTTCCCTATTGTCATCATTGAACTTGTCAGCATAGCCCATGTCCTCAATTTGTTTAAGAGCAATATCAGCGGAAGAATTGAACTTAAATTCGAAGATGTAGATGTACCTGTCCGTCCGGATTGTCATGTCCATCCTTCCCTTGCTGGTGTGTTCCTCCACTTCTGCATAGAAGCCACAAAGTGTCGTGAGGATATACATCACGCTTTGGAAGTGTCTCTCCTGGTCCGGCTGGAGTTCATAAGGGCAGTTGGAAAGGAATGCCTGCAGGCGGACCATAAATCCCTCGATATCCTTATTTCTGAGACACAGTACAAATTGGCTAATCTCAAATCCGGATTTTGTTTTCTCGACATTGGTATAGTACGGAATAAGAAACTTCACGAAACCCTCTTCCACCTCTTTGTTCGGATACCCCAGTTTGTATAGGCTGAACTCCTTGTCATATCCTTTTATCGTCAGATATCCGCTCTGATATATCACTGGGATTGGATTGGTGGAATCCGAGTCGATGCTGTTCAGTTCATCGGCTGTCGGTTCCTCCTTCTCGAGATCGGAAAGGTTGTAGTTATGTTTCTTGAGCAGTTCGACAAGGTATGTCGGGGTTCCGGTCTCGAACCAGTACGAGCCGAGTTTCTTCTTGTCAAGTGCATTAAGGATGCTGAACGGGTTATATATACCCGGTGTGTCATCTTCGCTGAAATGGTATCCGTCGTAGTTCTCCTTCAGCATGGCATAGGCATCTTCCGGCTGTATGCCGATATTCCTGGCCAGGTCTTCAACTTCTCCTGATAGATTGCTTCGGATCTCCTTCTCCGTCAGCCCGCAGATATCATAGTATCTCGGATCCATTGAGATGTCATTAAGGTGGTTCAGGTCGCTGAATACGCTGACCTTGCCGAACTTAGTGACCCCAGTTAGGAAAGCGAACTGAATGTATCTGTCACAAGATTTTAAGGCACTATAGAAACTCTTGAGAGTGGATCGGTATTCATCCTGGAGAGCATCGTTGCCGATTGCTTGCAGGACAGGTTTGTCGTATTCGTCCACAAGGATGACCACTCGGTTCCCAGAATGCTCGTAAGCCTTTTGAATGACAGCAGAGAATCTTGGGCCATAATATTTGTTTTGGGACGTCAAACCATACTTAACTTCTTCTTTTTGTAGAAAATCGTTAAGAATGTAGTCTAAGGCATCCAAATTCTCATATTTCTGTGTATTCAGGTCTAGATGCAGCACAGGATATTCAATCCAATCCTTTTCCATGCTATCAATCTCCAGGCCTGAAAATAAATCTTTCCTCCCAAGAAAATATGCCTCAAGTGTTGACAGGAACAGGCTCTTTCCGAAACGCCTCGGACGGGAGAGAAAATAGTAGCATCCCGACTTGGCAAGACGGTAGATGTTCTCGCTCTTGTCAATGTATTTGTATCCCTCGGTGCGCAATTTAGCGAAGTCCTGGATTCCTATTGGTAATTTGCTATGCATCTTATTACTATATTACAACCTTTCCATAATCTCGTCTGCAAGCGCCTGGAAATTCTTTGATCCGTTGGCTTCAGGCTATGCGCTGACTACATCGGTGAACTCGAAAGCCGTCTTTCCAACGCTTCCCTTATGGTTCACAATAGCGATGATCTTTGCCTTTTTCAGGGCGAGTAGATTGTGAAATATACGAAGATAGTAATAAATGTGATATATTACTTAAAATATTTCTCTTTGTCGGTGCAGATAGTATTTAAATATGACTACCTCTATAGGAAAGTCTGGCTTACATGGTTTTTCTATATTATTTCGCATTTCTTGTGTGTTTTTTCTATATTTGAATTGAAAACATAATTATATGGACAGCCACGATATTATCAGCGGATTATTGAATGAGGTCTTCCTGTGCATTGACGAGCGAATCGCATCAGGAGAGGACTACAGCGTTCTTGAAACGGCTATTAAAGGGAACGAGGAGATGATGCACTCATCCGTAATCGCTTCTCTTTTGGATACGCGGGGGTCTCATGGCCAGAAATGCCGCTTCTTGGAACTCTTTTTGGGATGTCTTCCTGAACAGTTCAAATCATTTGACCCTTCCGACGCACGGACTGCCTGTGAAAGATACATTGGCCAGAAGACTGAAGACTCGGGAGGCAGGGTCGACATCTGCATTGAAAACAGCAGCGGGCATATGATCGTCATTGAAAACAAGATTTTCGCGGGCGACCAGGAACATCAGATCCTTCGTTATGTGGAGTTCCTGAGAGGCATGCTGCGGGATAGGGGCGGCGTGAAATTTCCAGTCCTGTATCTTACTCCTGACGGGCATTCTCCTTCCGATGACAGCACGCAGGCAGATGGAATGCAATGCAGGGGCGGTGAAGACTATGTGTGCATTTCATACAAGGATGTCATTGTGCCGTGGCTGGACAAATGTATCAATGAAATGCAAGAAAAGCCACATCTGAAGGAGCATTTGACGACATATCGGGACATCATAAAGAAAAAAGTATTGGGCATGGACAGAAAGAAGGATATAATAAATATCATTGAAAGTACTGAGAAGAACATCAAGGCGGCGAGAGAAATCTCCGGCCAGCTTGATGAAATCAAAATTGACGCGGTCACGACTTTTTGGCGGACAATCAAGAAGAATCTTGAGGAAGATGGCTTGTGTCCGGAGTTTTGCCACTTTGATGCAAATAAGAAATTAATGATTGTCCGGGACATCGAAGTTTTAGTGCGTAAATATGTCGACAGACCGAATGAAGACAACCGATACTTCGGCATAAGCGTGAAATTGCAAAATGACGGTCATGTTTGCCTGCTGGTGGAGGAGAATATCTATTTTGCCATAGCTCCCAAACTGGTGGACTTGCCCGCATTGAAGGATCGGAAAACGGAATTGAAGGATTGGAAAACGGACTCTGAGCGGTTCTCCGCATGGAAATATCCGAAGTACGGGAAAAAGAGCCTTCTGTCTCCAGATGATGACATTTGGGGACTTGCATGCAGTAAGAATAAGAGTGCTGATACCGTTTCGTGTATTCTGATCCAAAAGCTTTCATCTGAATTTATAGATATTGTGCGAAAACTTGCCTGACATATTTTGAGTTGCATCGGCGACTTAGTATGCGTTAAGGATTAATTGATAGCCCCGGCTGCCGCTTTTTGGCGGTGTCGGGGCGTACTTTTGTTGCATGATGGAACTGGAAGAACTCATACGTGAATACGAAGAGGACGTTGCCCTGGAAATGTACCATGAAATGGTCGACTACATTGACAATCATGGTGCTGATATAACGGGGCGGAATGTGGATTATACCCTTATGGAGGTCATCAGCACGGTCCGGGCGTCTGCTTACATGCCGGAAGGGACAATGCTCGCACTCCGGGGATATGAGATTGTGGTGGAGACACAGATGGGTCTCGGCATCAGTTTTTGTATGGGACAATTCTGGATCGGCGGGAAACTGATACTGATAAGGTATGAGGAAGAGATTGAAAACTACCTGGTACATTTTATCAACAATATCCTTCCCGGCGGCCTTTCAGTATGGAAAGAGAAGATGGAACATGTGGAAATGGATCTTCTCAAGAGGGAAAAAATCCGTAACATTCTGGAGAACAGTGCCGAATCTCTGATTCAGACCGTTCTGGAGGAGAAGGGCCTGGAATACAGACTCTGTTTCAGGGACAGTGGCATCGAACTGCTGGTCTATCGAGACGCCAAGTATCTTACGTACAGTGATTTCCGCTATGAGACGTTCTCGGATGATTTTCGGGACTTTGTCGATGGTAAACTAAAAACTATATGATATGGATGAAATGTTGTTTTGCAGAAATGCGGAGAATGAAGAGATGACGTTGCCGCTGGCCATAGGCAGGGACGAGAACGGCAGGCCTCTGTGGCTGGACCTTGCCGCGGCTCCCAATATCCTTTTGGCGGGATGCACGAAACAGGGAAAGTCCGTGGCAATGAATGCGATGATTGCTTCGCTCATGCTGCTTAAAGGACAGGAAGAAGTGAAGTTCATATTCATTGACCCTAAACGGGCGGAACTTGCGGCCTGGGTTGGAGCCGCCGGCAGCCGATATGCGGGTGGAGAGTCCGAGGCCAATGCTGAACTGGACAGGCTGACGGTCGAACTTGACAGACGTCTTTCAGGATTGGCAGAAGATTCTCGGAGAAAGTATCCGAAGATAGTGGTGTTCGTAGATGAGTATGCGGACCTTATGGATTACGGCTCCAAGAAGACTGCCGCGTTCAAGAATATCGTAGGCTTGTCCAAAGCGGGAAATACAGTGGGGATTCACATGGTAATTTCAACGAATCGCGTTTCCGGGAAAGTGATAACCAAAGAGATAAAGGAGAATTTTCCTGTAAGGATGGGATTCCGCATGTTTGAAAAGCGAGATTCCATAGTCGTTTTGGATAGGACCGGAGCGGAGCGGCTTGACGGAAATGGCGACATGCTTCTGCTTCGCGGGCCTGATGTGGAAAGGGTGCAGGGCACGTTCCTCTCCACTGATGAATGTATGGCGATTAAGGTCAAGGAAGAGAACAATATCGATTGTGATTCAGTCGTTACTCCTGAATAAAAGATGAAATACTTGGAAAAGTTGCAAAAATAGCATAGATTTGCCTTGAAAAAGTTGCAAAAACTGTGGTAAAACACATTGCTAAAATTGTGCAATATATGCTTAACAGAAAGATTGACAATGAAATAGATGTGCATTTCTCCAACTCGAAGAAGGCGTTGTTTCTTACCGGTGCCAGACAGGTAGGTAAGACCTATTCTATCCGGAAATATGCTAAACGGCATGGCTTGAATCTCATTGAGTTCAATTTCTTGCTTCAGCCGGAGACGATGGACATAATCAATGGGGCAGGAGATGTCAAAGAACTGCTGCTCAGAATTTCGGCATATTCGCGAGTCCCTTTGGTGCGAAGCAGAACATTGATTTTTTTTGATGAAGTGCAGGAATGCCCGGATGTGATGACCTGGGTCAAAGCATTGGTGGACGAAGGAAGCTATATTTATGCGTTGAGTGGTTCCCTGCTGGGTGTTGAATTGAAAGACATCCGTTCAGTGCCTGTTGGTTATATGTCAGAGATGCAGGTCTATCCCATGGATTTTGAGGAATTTGTCCGTGCCGTGGGGGTGCCGGAGAATGTGCTGGAAGCTGTCAAGAAGTCTTGGTCGGAGAAAACGCCGGTGGATGCCTATATACATGAAAAAATGATGCAACTATTTCAGTTGTACATCATAGTTGGAGGTATGCCTGCTGCGGTCCAGACTTATATGGATTCCAACAATATTCAGAACGTGGTGAAAGAACAGAGGGATATTATCAATCTTTATAAGAAAGACATAGCCCGTTACGACAAGGATGTCAGAAAGAAACTGTATATCGATGAGGTGTTTGATCTCATCCCTTCCGAGTTGAATGCCAAGAACAAACGGTTCATCCTCAAACGTCTCAATGAGAATATGACTTTCGGCAGACATGAAAATGATTTCATCTGGCTCAAAGACGCGGACATGGCACTTCCGACATACAATGTCGAAGAACCAGTCTCTCCGTTGAAACTGAGTGAGCAGCGGAACCTTTTCAAACTTTTCCAGAACGATGTAGGGCTGCTTTCTTGCCAATATTCATCAGGAGGGATCCAACTGAAGATTCTGCAGGGAAAGGTGAACGTGAACTATGGTAGCGTATTTGAAAATGCTGTCGCGCAAGAACTTCACGCTCATGGATGGGATTTGTACTACTTCAACAGCAAGAAGCAGGGAGAAATTGACTTTATATTGGAGACGGATGATGAAATCATTCCCTTGGAAGTCAAGTCTGGCAAGGATTACGAACGTCATAATGCGCTGTCCAAAGTCCTGAGCACCCCGAATTATGGAATATGGAGAGCGATAGTTCTGTGCAATGACAACCTGCACGTGAAGGGCAATGTCGAATATCTGCCTGTCTATATGACCATGTTCCTTGTCAAACAAGATGAACTGGAAAATCCTATATATAAAGTGAACCTGGAGTTCTAGAAGTTTTTTTTGACATGAACATTCTTCATCTCTCGGATACCCATGGGGCACATCGCAGTCTTGGCAGGCTTCCTGAGGCGGACGTGATTGTCCACTCGGGAGACATTGCCATGAACGGATCATCCTCGGAGGCACTGGACTTTATGAGGTGGTTCAGCGCACTTCCCTATGCCCATAAGATTTTCGTGGCGGGAAACCACGACTCATGCCTGTATGGTGCCGTCATTGACGGACTTGACTCCAATTGCCATTATCTGTGCAACAGTTCGGTGGAGATAGACGGCGTGACATTCTATGGGGTCCCCATGTTTATGGAGGACTGTAGTTCCGGACGCCAGAAGGAGTTCTATGAAATGATTCCTGACGGCGTGGATGTGCTGATTACCCATGCCCCGCCATACGGAATTCTCGACCAGGACGGAAGCATCCATTACGGCTCCTATGAACTGCTATCGCGAGTGACTGCAGTCCGTCCCCGGATACATCTTTTCGGCCACATCCATAAGGCCAATGGCCTGGAGAAAAGCGGCGGAACCGTCTTTTCCAATGCTGCCATGATGGACGAGCATTACGGCATGCTGCTGGAGTCGCATTTGATTAATTTGTAGATTATGGAAGAAAAATTGGAAAAATATCAGAAGACGATTGAACTGTGCAGTTTAATCATGAAAGAAATCAAGGCGGAGAGGATGTCCAATACGAAGATGGGCAAGTATGTCAATGTGTTTTCCCTTTGGAATGAATTTTCCGGCATAAGTGAACCTATCCATAGCCGAATCCTGCATTTTTTCCTTTCGGATAATCCGATGCATGGACAAGGCAAATTGTTCTTGTCTGCGTTTTTGGAGTATATTGGTTTTGAGAAGGACAAAGGCAATGAGGAATGGATAATAACGGCTGAGGAAGGGCGTGTGGATGTTTTGTTAAGAAGACTGAATCCGTTAGGCGCTGTCATAATTGAGAATAAATCCAATTGGGCAGGAGATCAACCTAACCAATTGTACCGGTACTGGTATGAGAATATTCACAAACGCGAAGAAGATTGCTGTACTGATTATTATTCGAAGCACCCTGAGTACAAAATAGTTTATTTGGTGCCTGATGAAGTCAAACATATCAGTGCCAATTCAATTTTACGTCCGGTTGATTATCCTGAATACTTGCCGGAAGAACTACCTATGGAACTAAAAGTGTTGACTTTTCACGAGGATATCCCTGAGTGGTTAGGAGAATGCATGGATAAACTGCCGGCAGAGAATACTCCGCTCCGGAATCTGATTGCCCAGTATATTGAATATTGTAAACAGTTATAAGAAAATGAATGAGATAGAAAAGGTTTTGAGTCTTTTTAAAACTGCAGAAGACTGGAACTCGTTTGTGGAACTCTCCAACATGAAGGACATGATGGTCTGCGAACTGAAGTGTCGTCTATTGACTGAGATGCGGAAACTTGCTGTCCCTAAGTTATCCGGAGCCGATTGGGAGTATGATGCTAATTGTGATTATATATCAATTGTTTTACATGGTCATCATACACTGAAGCTTGGTATAGAATGGAAATTCTGGACATGTCCTTGGTATGAACGAGGAGCCGGGATATGGATTAATCCTTCTGAAATTACTCCTGTAGATTTTATTGGGAAGGTTTATGGCAATACCAAATTGAAAGACTTCTTGACGGCCAAAGGCTTTCATGAGAACCGGGAACATTTGTGGTATCCGTTTGTGAAGACAATTCCGGCAACAGTGTTTCACGATGGCAACAATGATTCTTGTAAGCTTGTGGAAGAATGCCTGTTCAGGGCTATACAGGATGCAGAGGGTTTGGCGAAAGATTTATGGAATAACGTCTTCAATCCATTTGTGGAAGGAAACGTAATAAGTATGTTGGTTAAAGTTCTTCAATAGCATACTTATTACGCATTGTTTTCGAAATTATAACTCTGTCTAAATCTTATAGTTCTCTGCCATCCTCCTGATGTCATCGATCATTTCGTCGCGCAGCTCTTCCGGCTCCAGCACTTCTACAGAGGGCCCGAGTCTCAGCAGTTCCTGCTTGAAGTCGAAGGTCGGGACCAGTCGGTATCTGTAGACGGTGTGGGTGTCGTCCGATTTCTCCTCGATCTTTTGCTGGGAACTGTGGAGAGGCAGGGTGTCGAGATATTTTGTCTGGTCGTTAACGACACGTATGAGCACATCCTGCGCCGGCTGATCGTTCCCCACGATGACTCCGAAGAAGTTTCTGAAATACTCTTCAGGGTCGAACTTTTTCGGTAAGGTAAACGGCTCGTCGAGTTCCTCCATGTCCTCGATACGGTCCAGTGCGTATATCCTCAGTCCGAGCTCCGATTTTCCCAGAACGTACCATCTTTGCTTGAAGAGTTTTACGCAATACGGCTCGATGGAAAAGAAAGTGGCTTCCGGACGGTAGAAACTTTTGTATGAAATCTGGATCACTCTCCCGGAACGCATCGCGCTGATGATGTCGGAGAGGAACTTCTCGCTGGAAGGCACGTTCTCCACAAGTATGCGGTCTTTCATGTCAGAATTCTCCTGGAAAAGGTTGTTCATGCAAAGTGAGTGCAGCATCCAGTTCAGGGTAGCATTGTCCCCGACCTCTTCACCGCGGATATAGTATCCCATGGTCCTGTCGTTCTTTATTTCAATGCCGAGCATCTCCTCGATGGCGGTCTTGTGATTGAAGAAAGTCCTTTCGCTCAATGCGGACCCGCTGTCGTTGAGCGGGCTCCTGCTCCATGCTTCGCTGATTTCCCTGAAAGAGATGTAGCCCCTGCGGTTGATGAGGTCAATCAGCCAGATGTACCGCTTTAAGAAATTCACTGCCATAAAGTTTTGTTTTTTTTGTCAATGCAAATGTATGAAGACTTGCTGAAAAAATCCAGCAGTCGGGATTCGTTATGTCCTTATCTGCTGCAGACTAACCGTACCCGCAAGTCTGTTCAAGATTTGTCGATTCTATTTTTGAGGGTTTCCAGGTAAAGGTCAATGTCCGAGAGCCCGACTTTGTCGAGAATTTCATCCGCAATGTCCTCAAAGTAGTCCCTGCACCGCTGCAGCAGTGCATTCTCCAGCGATACTCCTTCAGGATGATCCGCAGCTTCATTCAGAAGGACTTCCTTGAAGTGTTGTAGATCATAATTGCTGCACCAGTCGAGACGGTTCCTTTCCTGGTCTGAGAACTGCTGGATGGTGAGTTTGACCTCTATGGAGAGGTCATTGATACGCAGCACATCAGGAATGGACCAACTCATGTGTGTGCATAACGCATGGAGAGCATGACAGACAATGATATGCTCCAGTTTGGGATTGCGCAAAGGCCCTTCAGCCCAGGTGCTTCCGTCATCCATATCGTTTGAACACTCCAGTTCAGCGTCTGTCGCTGACGGGGAGTTGTCTTTCAGTAGCGACCAATTGCAGAATACATCGGCCATGCCGGGTTTGTTCTTCTCCGTCTCCTGTAGGATGGCTGCCATACGGATGAAATCCGAACCATAGTATTCGTCATCCTCCAGACGTAGCACTGAGTACGGAATGTCGAATATCGGGACCAGTCTGCTTTCAATCATGTAGTCGTCATCCATATCGTCTTTCTTCATCACCAGCAGCGCCCGTACGAGGTCTGCCGTGCGATGATATGCCCGGTTGGTCATTTCCAGAAGTAGGTCATTGACCTTTTCCAACCTCTCGACCTCCCCAGGGGTGCAATGGCAGCCGAAGAGGAGATTCAGGATGAGGCAGCGGTCCGACATCAGCTCCTCAATCTCATTGACCTTCACCTCGTTCCGGCTCCAATCAAGGAACCGGCGGTAGTGCTGGTAGTCGAGGGAATCGCCGGTGATTCCGAGAATCCGCTGCTCGAGTCCAGCGAGTTCATGTTTGAGCTGGACCTCGTCCATCGAACGATAGTCAGGTTTGTCAATGTTTCTTTTCATGCCGTAAAGATATTGCTTGAAACTGCCAAAGTGCGGCAATCGACGGGATCAGAGCAGTATTGCTTGCGGCCGCAGTCTTTGCATTTGAAGCCGGCCCAGATGGTATCGAATTGGTTCATTGCGGCTTCGACCAGAGCGGGTTCATCTGTCAGGATGCCTGCCTCGAAGTTGCGGTTGCGTGGGCTTTTCATTCCCAGGCCTGCGCCGGTGAGGTTCGCCGAGCCGATGTAGGCAAGCTTGAAGTCAAAGATAATCAGTTTGAAGTGTACTCTGGGGCATAGAACCCGCTCCAGTCCGGAAAACAGTACTGGATAATGGTCGAAATCCTCCCTGAATTTCGGGCCTGGTTCCTTGGCATGGATGAGACGGATTTCACGCCCTTTGCTGATCAGGTCGGCAAGTACGCCCAGGAGAGGACGCTCGCCGACATACAGGTCCTTTATGTCGGCAGTCCCGATCCAAAGGTGTTCTTTCACATTTGCAACGCGGGCTATGACTTCCTGGAAGTGCGCTTCGTCTGCGATGTACTGTATCATACTAATGACTGTGAATTTGTGAGAATATGTCGGAATAATTCTTAACGTCCCTTTCGCACATCAGGAATTTGAGAGCTTCTCCCTGAAGCATTCCCCGTCGGTTGTCATCCTTGTCCCACAACGTATTGTTTGATGCGTAATCGGTTACGGCATTGTAAAGTTCCCATACTGTCATGCTGGCTTTCATCTGTTTCAATTGGACCATTGTGCCGTCATATCCGGCGTAAAGGTACAGCTGAAGTTCCTCATTGTAAGGAGCGATTGCCTTGGCAATTTTGTTGTCAATCATGTAATTGTCGAGTTTGTCTGAAATCGTTTTCAGCTCGGCGATTGATGCGTTGACTTCCATCGCCTCAAGGGCCTTGTTTCGGAACTTATCGAAGGAATCGGTCAATAATCCGGAGTTCTGCGGGAGGTCCAGTATCCCGCAGATTTTGTCTTCCCTGACGGTAGTGATTCGTGCTTCCTTATGTTTTATGGTTTCAGTTTGGCCATTTGAACATATAAGACGTTCGTAATATCGTCCTAACTCGATTTGACCGAGATTCCATTTCAAGTAGTAAGAATTGACCAGAAAGTCCTCATTGGAGGCTATCTGCCGCACGTCTGGGTTATTGCTGTTTAGAAACAAGGTGAATCCGGCAGAGATGTCATACGCCATTTGATAGTCGACAGGATAAAGACTGTTCTTTTCCATGAAGAGTTCCAGAAAGTCAAAAAAGGCGTCGGATGTGATGGGGTCTTCACTGATAGGAACCAGCCCACTTACGGTGCGGCTTGAAGGATTGGCTATCAGCGCAACCGAGACTGGTTTCATCATGGAACCTGCCGTAGCCAAGTAATTGCGAAAATCCCTGACTCCGGCTTCTCCTGATGCATTCTTGACAACTTTTGCCTGCATGGGTGTAAGTCCTATGATCTTGTCCAACTGTTTAGACACCAAGTCGTTCACTAGAAGTTCTGTCCCATCCACCCGATATACGTTCTTGCCGTAGCCTTCGTATGGGGCAGTAACATTCGAACTGTCATCAAGGCGTCCGATATATTCGATTGCGTCTCGACGGACGACTTTGTACGGATTTGCAGACCTGTCAACTTTCTGTCGCAATTCTGCCAGATTGATTTCACTCATGCTCCAGTTTTGTTTTGGTTGTTAAATATCTTGTCGAACTGATCGGCAAATTTGCGGAGACTGCCGGATGCTGTGGATTGCAGCTTGCGCAGTTTGCGATCTTGTTCGAATTTGTCAGCATTGTAATAGACGTCGCCGGTCACGGACAAATCGTAATACAGACGTACTCCCACATCACCGCGACGATGTTTGCTGAAGACTGCATAACGGTCCGAGTAGATGTTTTGAGGATTTTCGAGTCGAAGTTCAAGCATCGCTGTGATGGCGTGTTTGAGTCTGTTGGAACCGATGAAGTGGCCTGTTTTCGTCACCTGTTGGATGGTCAGGAACGTGGTGTTGACACCACGAGCGTTGGCGGCTTTGTTTTGCTGCTTGATAATCGAAAGCAACACGCTTTCAGCTTTCTTGAGCGTGTAGTTTTCTTCGTCTTTGATGATGCCCTGTAACTCATAGAAAGAGTCAATGGCAACGATATCCCAGCCCTGTTCCAATGTGCTCTTGAGGGTTTCAAGATTGTGGGAATTATCTTCTTCATCAAAATTGGCTTCAATGAAGAGAATGTCCAAGTCCTGAAACTTTGGAAAACGCTGGACGTATATGGCCAGGTCAATCTCGTTCATCTCTGCGCTTATAAAAAGTACGCGGACGCCTGTGTTGCATTTGCGGATATTCGAAAGAAGGTCAAGGATGATGGTGGTCTTACCCACTCCAGGGTCTCCGATGATCATGTAATTGACACCCTTGGGAAGTCCTTTGTAACTGCATAACAGTTCATCCAGAACCGTTCCGCTCATATAATTGCGGAATAGTTCCGGATCGAACTTCATATCACGCATTTTTATAATTTCTCGTTTCATGGTTGCAAAGAAAGTTTGTTGCGCAGCCAAAACTTGGCAGAATTTTATTGGCTGTTCCCACTTCGAAAGAATCGCGTGTGATCGAGTCTATATCGACATTACGGTCTGTATAGCCTTTGACATCCTCGAATTGACTGTCGGCATCCTCGGCGTGCCAGACGAACACCTCATCGTAGTCAGGCCCCTCGCCAATCCATTTCCCGACGATGCGTGGCCAGATGTTTCCCGAAGGTATGATGTGCAATGTCTTTCCCATACTTCATGTCCTTTTCTTGCAGACAAAGTTAAAACGCGTCACTGCGAAAGTGTGGCAGTGACGCGTTTGTGAAAAGACTGACACAGTATTGTCAAAGCCGGTCAGGTGACGGAATTGCGGCAATTATTTCAGACCAAGTGAAATGTCATCTTCTTTTACGGATTCCGTTAAGAAGCTTCTTGAAATCTTTAAAAAAGCATGACATTTGACATTGACGCTAAACCCGAATCGCCCCGGCTTCCGCTTTTTGGCAGAGTCGGGGCGTATTTTTGTCTTACGTCAGAATTCTCCTGGAAAAGGTTGCTCATGCAAAATGATGGCCCTGTCGTCCTTGATTTCAAAGCCGAGCAGGTCCGGCACTATGGTGTCGAACTCGTATTTGTATATAAGATCCTTGTCGGCGATCCAGGCAGAACGCTACTCGAGTTCTATGAGCTCATGTTTGAACAGGGCCTCGTCCATCGAACTATAGACTGGTTTGTCAATATTCTCTTTCTTGGCGTAAAGATACTGTTTGAAGCTGCCAAAGGGTGGCAGCGGATGTGTCCTTAGTGCAACCTAGATAGTAAACCGTTCAATGCTATCCCAAAATCTTCCTGCCGAACAATAGTGGACGCATCAAAATAGTAACTGTCCTCATGGTTTAATTGTTCATCTGTGTTAGCATTAATGTCGTTTTTGCTCAGATAAACCTTATTATCTTCAGACCATTTGAATTCTTTATCTTTATATGTAAATGAAATCTCCCAGCCATAGAAATAGTTTGTCCCATCCACTTTATTATCTTCTGATATAACAATCTCATTAAGACTATTCAACCGTTGGTTGCGTAAATAATTCAGCACAACGATGTCCTTGATTGAAGTGGCACCAGACCAGCGGTATGAATATTTGGTCAGAACTGAATAACCTTTCCAATCTGTCAGTATGTGCCAAGAATCTTTACTCTTCAACAGTGTAGGGAGCAAAGACGAATCTGTTATCCAATTCTCTTTACACTGCTTATTTATCTCAAGTTGATCTGTCGTAAGGATATAATGGATGGCTTGTCTATAATTCTTATTCAATAAAGATATGTACCAAAAGCCTTTGTAATATCCAAACCAATTCTCTCCTATATCAATTCGACTTAATAATGCTCTAAGCAATATAGCCTCCTTTTTGTATTCTGGTGTAATTCCTTCTTGGTCAAAGAACTTTTGCACATTTGTCCATTTAATGTCAAAATCACCCCAGTTTATCAACTTTTCTATTTCATCAGTTTCTTTATCACTGATAAACAGAAACCTTATTGATCCTTTGAAGAAGGCGTAGTTTTCTGCATCGATAATGATTTCTTCCCATGTTTGATAATCTGAACCATCTTGTTTTTTACAAGAGCCACTGTATTTTCGCAGATTCCCGTTTTTATCAATGATTTGTTTGGCTTTGGCAATTTCCTCTTTACAGCGTTCGTCAAAATCGGAATTGCCTAGTCTCTTATTATATGATGAAAGTGACTCATAAACACAATGGCTATTCAGTTCGCTAATGAATTTCATGGTGGTTCTCATTGCCTGGGTATTTCTGATTTGAGATAGTCCATTGTGGTCTTCACCAGAGACCAAATTCCATACAACCCTCATCCATCGTTTTAAGGATAATTCATCATCATTGCCAACTCCGGAATCGTTAAAGTATTGGCAAATAGCAAAAAAGACAACTCTTTGAACCTGATTGAGAGTGGTTACTTTAAGTATTTTTTCATTGGAATTATTTGCAATTTCTATATTATTGGAGTTCTTTTCAGCATATAGGGGGATAAAACTAAATGTATTGTCCCACAAACAAATCGGCATTTTGTTGTTTACGGAATAATCATGATATCCCGCAAGAACCTTTGAAAGTTTTTGAAAAAATGGTAAAGGGATTGATCCTTCGTAGTACCTATAAATATCTAAACCTTCGTATGCTATTGTGGTGTCAAAGTCACTTGGATGATCGGAATTATTTAGATATTTGTAGGACGGGTTGTTGTTTTCCTGTGTCGAACTCTCATCTCCTTTACCAATGTCCAGTATATAAGATTCTTGGTCTTCTGGTTTCGTCGCTATAAACAACTCATTCCAGAAAAATCTGTTTAGAAAAGTAAAGAAGATTTCGTCTATTCGATTATCTCCTGACCTGCTTTTCCAAAAAATATCTGTCCAGTCAGTATCTAGTTTAATTGGAATTCCATTCTCGGGATCTAACAGTTTTTCCCACTCCGTTCGAATACTATGTTCTATTGTTTCATCCTGTGCTTGTTTTGTAATATACCCGATTATGTCCGCTTTGAAATTCTCAAAACCAGTTAATTGTTTGCCCCGGGCGTTCATCTTGATATACAAATCATCTGAAAGGCCAAAATCCGAAAGAGGAAGATGATAGAAGACGATAGCATCCTTTTCTGTCAGTAATCTCCAATAGTCTTTGAACACATCTTCGTTCGTGTTCTGAAATAGTTCCTCAATGCCATCAATAATATCTTCACCTTTTTTATCCGCTACTTTCGTGCCTCCCAACATTCTCAACATTGATTGAATTGTAGGATCTTGTTTCCAAGCAGAATAAAACCAAGTCTGGTTGATTATAAAACCGACTATATCATTCCCGCTATAGTTTGTAAAGTGTTCAGGCATACACAAGTTTTCACAGAATTCACGGGATGAAATACGCGTTTCGTAGGTGAATTTTCGGAAAATTGAGCAGTTGACTTCGCTTAACTGCTTTGCACGTAAGGCGATATACCAATGCAGCAACCAAAGGGTGGTAAGTCGTTGCTGACCGTCCAAAGGATTCAATTTTCCGTTCTCAATTGAGCCATATATAAAGTCTAATTTCATAGATGTATCTTTATATGGACTCTCATTGTCCAAAGCCTTCTTTAAATCAGCCAAAAAGTTTTTACGCAGGTTCTCTTTGCCTAACCTGCCATGTGCGTAATCGCGTTGGATGATGGGTATTTCGATAATATTGTCATTCATAAACTTCCAGAATGACATTGCTTTAGTGTTTGTATTATTACTCATTGTTTGTTGTGTTGTTATTTTGTGAAGAATCGATCACTCCAAATTCTTGTAATGTTTCAAAGATATTGAGTTTGTATGATTCTGCGTCACTTTCGCACCATTCCCTCAAGTTGTCAACCGAGGTGTTATAATATTTCAAAAATACATTTTTAGTGACCGGAGGAATAAAAGCAATAGCTCCGTATTCTACTTTAATTTCTAAAGTGCCTTCGTCTATTGAATATTTTTTTCCTTGGTCTTTCCCGATAATACAGCGTCGTTTTGCCGGGAAGATTGAGTTTCCATAACCTCGGTTAGTGCCAGCATCCAATAAAACAAAATTCCAAACCTTATTTTTATCCTGTTCCGGGTTTTTCCAAGACTCGGAACGGTTATACTGCTCAATTTCCCTGCAAATACTTTCAAAAGACTCTTGGCCATTATCGTTGTTTATAAAAGCCTTTATCCTTTCTTTAAGCCCATCGGACAATTCTGTACCTAAGACAGAGTACTTAAGCCATTCTTTTTGATCCTTTTCTTTCTCTAACCCGTTTGTTGTATTCGAATCAATATGCTCAACATCCCAATTCTCTTTTTTGAATAAATGAAAAGGAAACTTATAAAAAACTGGAAGTTTGTATTCTTCTTTTGATTTCAGTTGATTGTTTTGATTAACAACCGTTTGAATATTATGTAGGAGTAAAAGAGGCTTACATGTCGTCTTTGCCGGACCTCCGTCTACCTCATATTGCTTATTTAAATCATTGCATTTTCTGATTTTCTCTATAATAAGAACTTTCAGTTTTGCAATGAAATCTTCTTTCGACTTTTCTTCATTCCACTTTTTGCATAATTCATCCATTTTTTCACCTTGATGAATCAAATATCCAATATAGTGATACAACTCGACGTCGTTGAACCACTCATTAAAAGTTTGAGAATAGGATTTAACTATTCTCCAGCAGTTTTCTATATTCGAAGATTTCGACTTAAAATACTCGTAGAAATAGCGGAACGTTTTGTATTCATCGGTACCAATGTTTCCAAATTCTCCCAAAACTTTTTGCTCACAAATTAAATCAAAAATAAAATCGATCCTTGTGGGGCGATTATAACAATCTTCATGTAAAAAAAGCCAAAATTCATCGTTTTGCAGAGTATATTCAATATTGTCCCACTCACTGGCAATCTCTTGCTGCCTCAATTTTAAATGACTATCATTGGATACATGAAAATTGGATCGATTCAGGAACAAGGCTTTAATCAACTCTGCGTTTGTCAGGGATATCTTACCGATATTAAGCCGTGTAAATACCTTAATCGGGTCTTCATCTACTGATTCGTACCAAATGACCTTAGTCCTATGTGTAAATTTTGATTGAAAATCATTATTGTTGAATGTCGCTCCCATTTCCTTGGCCCAATCATGAATTGTTTTATAGGCCTGTTTCATGAAATGATAATCAATGTAGTCTTTAAATACCTTCCCTTGAGTGTGGACATTTTGATCATCATTGATTTCCAAGCATTTTAAGAATTCAAAACCATCATTTCTTGTGGCATATTTTATTGTAGGTAATAGGGTCTTTAGTTTTCCCACCCACATTTCATTAAAGTAATGAATGGTTAGAAATATCGTAGTCAAACGTTGTTGTCCGTCTATCACCTCATACCAATCAATCCTGTCGTTTTCCTTTTCCAAACGCGAATCATTTTCATCCATTCTCCTTACGACCAATGGTTGTAAGCAATACCACGTCTCCTCGTTTGTGTCCTTATTTTTTTCGGGTTTAAACTCATTTATATCGTTCAGCAAGTCCTTCACCTGCTGCTCAGTCCAGCGATAACCACGTTGGTAACTCGGAATATAGAACTTCATCCCGAGAAGTTCATTTACAGACCTTAATTCAATCTTATTTTCAGCCATATTTATGTTTGTTTATGTTTGTTTAGATTGGATGATATTCCGCCAAACCTTGGCAGATTTAGTGTTTTTCATACAAATATAGTTTTTTTAGATTTTTCGACAATCGATGGGATCAGGGCAATATTGCTTGCGGTTGCGTGGACGTAGTGCCTGTTTCTGGATGCGATTTACACCGTCATTGACATGACAGCCCGTCATCTTCAGTCACGTTCAGGTTACTGATGAAATGCCTTATGATCAATTCTGGATACAATGCAAACTGGCACAGGTCCAGATATTCCTTGAAGTATTGATGGAACGGATTCCTGATCTCCGATTCTGCAAGAAGTTCTACTATTTTCTGGTGGATGGGTGCCCTCAGGGCGACGTACTCCTTCTCGGTGTATTTCCCTGCCTTGAAGTCACGTTTAAGCTGTCCGCTTGTCTTTGAGACCATGGCGCATTCCTTTCTGGCTTCAAGAGTCCTTTCCCTTTCCTGCTCCAGGAACGATTCTCTGAAGGACTTGTAACCCCGGGAATGAGCCACGAGATCGTCCTTGCGCAATTTGACCATTGCGTAGTCGTAGTACAGTTCTGTCAATATCCTGTGGACTATGGCTTTGACTTTGTTTTCATCCTTAAGCCAGTTGTTCCGGCTGAAAAACGACATGTGCAATGATCTGGCGTAATCGTACTTGAGAGGAGAAATTATATGAACTTCAATGATTTCCTTTCCGATTTCGACTGTGGCCCTTACCTCGTCATCGCCGAAATTGAATCCCACCATATCTCCTGAAACAAGAGAATCATTTTCGTCGAGCCACTCGGAATTGTTTACCGCATTTTCGAATATTTCCAATGCCTTTACATCACGGGCATACCCATAGGGACCATCGATATACTTGAGTTTCATCTGAATTATAGAGTTTGATAAAATATACGGAGAAAGTAAATGATTCTTTCATCTGGAATGATTTTTTTTGCTTCTATTTTACGTAAGGTTATGTAAGAATACGACCGTTTCGCTGTATACGTAATTGAAAACCAGAATTGATAAATGGATTTTTATGTTGGAGAACTGTGATGTTTGTTCAAAAATGACTTCGCTGTTGATGTTGTCCGACAACCTTCAGCTCATTGTCGGAAACCGGGAGTATATATACAGTCATCGGGAGCTGTTCTTGTCGCCGGCGCCGGTTTCGGTATATGGCATAAAGGGGCCGATAGCTGTCGGCACCCTGCTGAAGTTATGGGAGCAAGGCGACGGATGGCTATGTGTCAAGTGTGACGAGTGCGGGGAAGATGCCTGCATATATTCATTTGCAGGAAATCCTATGACCGGGACGACGTCCGTCAGTTATCAATGTTGCCATTGCGGGGCAAGCAGGCAACATGTGAGGACCGGCAACTTTATAGATAGGGCAAGAACGCTGGCGGCAGCAATTGACCAATATCAACATGGTCAGGATGATGTGGAAGGAATTCCATTTGAGAACCTGATCGCCTTACTGAAAGAATCCCACGTCTGAATTGTATAGCATGTCGGACACGAGTAATCAAGTAGAGTGTGTCACGCCTCAGCCCAGCCGTCAATCGTCTTGGTTTCAGAGGAGAAATTGATGCCGAGCTTGATTATCTGCTTGCCGCTTGCGAGGAACGGTTTGTCGTAACCTTTTTCCTCGATTTGTTTCAGAGCAGTTTCGGCGGATTCGTCTCTCTTCAATTCAATGATATAGACATATTTGTCTGTATCGAAGACAATGTCAATCCTGCCGTTGGACGTCTGGTATTCGGTCTTCACGTAAAGCCCCATCATTTTCAGCATTATCGACATCACGTTCTGAAAGTACAGTTCCAGGTCGCCCTGAATCATGTAGCTGTTTCCTGCGAAAAATGCCGTGAGACGGTCCATGAAAGCCTTGGTGTTTCCATCGCGGATATCTCTAACAAACTGATATACTGATAGTTCTCCTCCTATTAGTGCCGGGGCGAACAACTGGCTGAGGGAATGCATGAAACCGCGCTTGACTTCCTCGTTAGGGTAGTCAAGGTTGTATGTGAAAAAATCAGGATTAAAATCCTTGATGGTCAAATATCCAGCCTGATACATGAGTGTAATAGGAGCCGGGCTTACATAGTTCGCTCCCGTCAGAGTCTCCAGCGCCACGTCATTTTTCGAGATGTTGTCCAGGTTATAGTTGCCCTGCTTCAGATATCTCACAAGAAATGTCGGCGTTCCAGTCTCGAACCAGTACATCCGGAATTTGCCCGAGTTGAATGTGTTCAGAAGACTGAACGGATTATACACGCCGATGCTGTCTTCACAAAAATGATAGCCATCATACATTGATGCTAATCTCTTGTAGCATTCTTCTTCCGAAAGACCGTTTACCTCCGCAAGAGTTTTCACGCTTTCACTGAAATATGACTTCAATTCCTGCTCCGATATTCCGCAGATATCAGAATATCTTGCATCCATCGATATGTCATTCAGATTGTTGAGGCCGCTGAAGATGCTCATTTTGCCGAGCTTGGTCACTCCTGTAAGGAATGCGAAACGGATGGCATTGTCCTTTCCTTTTATGACGCTGTAGAATCCCTGAAGCTCGCGTCTGAACTGCTCCATAAGTTCAGGATTGTCAATGTTGTCGATTATCGGTTTTTCATATTCGTCAATGAGAATGACGACTTTTTGGCCGGTCTTCCGGTATGCGACATCGATAATATTTTCAAAGCGGACACTTGCGACATGTTCACCTGTGCAGATCTCATAACGCTCTTCATACTTGGATAAAAAAGAGTTGAGCTTGGAATAAAGTTCACCAACAGACAAATATGCAGCTCCCGTCAAATCCAGATGCAGAACAGGATAGTTCACCCAGTCCTTCTCCAGTGACGCCATTGCAAGCCCCTCGAAAAGTTCCTTTCTGCCACTGAAATACGCCTCCATAGTCGATATGAGCAGACTCTTTCCGAATCGTCTCGGACGACTCAGAAAATAGTACTGCCCAGATGCTGCCAAACTATATATCAGCTTGGTTTTATCCACATAGACAAATCCTCCGGTGCGAATCTTTTCAAAGCTCTGTATTCCTATCGGGTATAACATATTCCGTCCTCCATAATACCACATCCGTCCGCAAATCGAACCAATGTCTACAAACAATACAAACAATACAAATATAACCGTTTGCAGCCAAAAAATAAAACTTCTCTAAAAATATCCGAATTGCATTCCCAAAAGATCTTTTCAAAAATAAGTGTAAGAATCTCGGGTTTGAATTGTATAGCATAACGGACATGATGACGATTCTCGGACAAGCCGGAACTCTGGACAAAAAGGTCAATTCCTTCTATGAGAAGGGGTGTGCCTATTTGAGAATATTCAGGCCGGGAATATTCACAGTGACATAAGGTGCCATATTAAGGCATTCTGTTGAGCTATATTTGACGCAATAGAAGAGAGGACAGTATTAGAAAATACATGGTATGCTGCCTTGCCGGGTATAGAGGCTGGAAGGGAGCGAAGTAATATTTAGGGTGTCGGTGAAAGAAACTGATAAGTCTCCGGTATAATAAGTACAAAAACAGAGAACGGGCAGTTTGGAACTGCAACAAGATAAAGTGAAACAGAGAATATGGTTGAGTTAGTTACAGACAGGCTGGTGATTGCCACACCAGGAGAAAGTCATATCGACGATGTCTTCCGGATAATGAGCACGCGCTGTCTTGCAGAGCGGACCGGGTTCAAGAAAATGGATGACGTCAGTGAGGCTGAAGGCAAGATCCGATGGGCCATGCGAACAGACAACATGCTGGTCATCTCAAGGAAAGATGAGGATGACGTGATAGGTATCATCATCCTCACCCCGAAAGAAATCAACTTGCCGCAGGGGACACTTGTGGATTATGAGATCTGCTATTTCATTGAAACATCTTTCCAGGGGAATGGCTACATGACGGAGGCATTGGCCTGTATAAAGGAATATCTTTTCAATGTCAGGAAGGCGGACAGGCTCACAATCTATCTTGAGCCAGACAACGGACCGTCAAGAAAGGTAGCCTTGGCGGGAGGATTCAAGTTCAGCCACGTTGAGAAGGAGGCGGGATGCAGAAATGACGGAACGATGACGGATCTGGAGTTCTATATCCTTGACAGACAGGATTCTCCAAAAGATGCTGGCCCATGCACGGACAATTATCTCAACAGGCAGAAGTGGATAAACGAAGGTGGCGTACTTTTCCCGATTCCGGGTTCCGCGACATTGCTTTCCACTCCGGGGAACGGCGTGTTCCGGATTTACGTTGACGCCAGGACGGGCCGCATCGGTCTCGAAAAGATTGCGGAATCGTTCATCGTCAATTTCAAGGTATATGGAACTGAAGGGAAAGCCATCAACGACCATATAATCCATACATGGAACTCTGACGTATTCCAAAAGTCGGGCAAGAACCTTGGTGTCATCTTCAACGGATTGAAGGGTACGGGCAAGACCATCGCCGCCAAGCAACTTTGCAACAGGCTCGGGTTGCCTACCATAGTCGTTTCGAAGCCTGTAGACGGATTGCTGGAATTCATCCAGGCGCTCAATTTCGAAGCCGCCGTCCTCATAGATGAGGCAGAAAAGACTTTCGATGAAGAGTCGGAGATCCTGCTGAAAATGATTGACGGAGTGTACAACCACCGCAGGAAACTGTACATTCTGACAACGAACGAACTCACGCTGGATGATAACCTGATCGGCCGTCCGGGCCGTATCCGGTATGTCAAGCAGTTCGGAAATCTTGAACTCGATGTGATCAATGAGGTGATAGAGGATACCCTGGAGGACAAGTCATTGGCCGACGGACTGATAAGGCTGGTAAACAGCCTTGAGATTTCGACCATTGACATCTTGAAATCCCTTATTGAAGAATGCAATATCACAGGGCGGATTCCGGATCCGAATCTGTTCAATGTGCCTCTGTCGAAACTCAAGTTGCGCCTGCTGCGTTTCAATGATTTGGACGAAGGCCGCTTTGAGGATGTAGAAAAGTTCATTGTCGAGAATAAGCCGGAGTCAATGCCGATTGAACAATGGATAGGTCAAAGGAGAGACGACGGCAAGGATGACAGCACCTGGCAAAGTTTCATTGAGAAGGAATTCAAATGTGACATCCGCAAGGAATCTGTTTCCTCTAGAGATAACGTTGTCATAAAAGGGGGAAAACTCGGGTATCATAAGGTAACCACTGAACCGGACAAGTATGGTTTCTTCAGCTGGGAATACTATGGTGATGAGGAACTGCTGTGCTACATAGGTTTCACTGACAGGCCGTCCTTGTACTGATGCCACTTTTTGGCGGAACTGGTAAATACCTTTGCCGCCAGGCAAAATGAATAATCGAAATTAAACTGGATATGAATAGGAACAACAAAAACGCGGTCAACAATACCGGCGTGAAGAAACAGTATCGTTGGATCAATGACATTGAGCCTGTCTTCATGGAAGACTCCAAGCGCAATTATGGCCACCGTACCTGGGCCAATGCTGAATGGTCTGACATTACTTTGGCATTGGCCGTGGACATGGACTCTCCGGGAGAGATTACCACCAGGAAGGCTGCGGGAGACAAATATGTCGGTTTTACGATTCCGACGGACCTGTCGGAAAGGTGTCTGTCCAGCCTTGCAGAAGCGATAACCAAACGGATAAGAAAGCATCCGAAGTTCAAGACGGACGAGCTGAAACTCAACATTGCCGGCAACAGTCAGATCACCCTTGACAAGTACTGCATCCGGACATCCGAAATCAGGGAGCTTCTGAAACTTGTATTGCTCGACCTGGCGGACTCAGGTGTCAAGTTCTCCATGATCCGTTCTGGCGGTCAGACAGGCGTCGATGAAGCGGGAATCCAGGCTGCACAGGATGCGGGATTGAAATGCAGCATCCTCGCGCCGAAGGGCTTCAGGATGCATAGGGAGCCGGGCATAGAACTCGAAGGCCGTTCCTTGTTCGTGAAAAGATTCCGTGAGGAGATCCCGAATGATTCTGAATAGTTGTCATTGGCAAGTGCCTCCGTTTTTCAGCATCTCTATCACCTTTGACAAAGGGAATGCGTCTTCCCTTACAGGATATTGGGCATGTCCTTCAATGTAGGCCCTCAGTTTGCTGCCGAAGCTGCCGCCCTTGAAGGAACTTGTATGTCCGTCTTTCAGGTTTACGGCCGTGTTGAAGGTTGCGCCGCTAAAAATGCTGCCGCCAAAGCTGACGATTATTGAATCCTTGCAGCGGAACAGGTCCGGATGGCTTTCGACAGCCTTCAGGAATCCTCCGACAGTTGCCCGTTTGCCGTTGAAATACGCGGTTCCAGTCAATGCGGAAGCCATCCTTGGGTTTGCCCAGATTTCATTGCGCTTCTCATACAGGAAGCCTGCGTTCCTGAAGAAAAGACCGGACGTGCAAGGCCGGAGAATCATTTCGTACATTTCCTTGATAGCGGACATAATCTTCTCTGATTTCTCATGGTCCATGCTTCCGTCGGCATCCATGTAGATTGATTTGTTCAGTTCTATCATCAATGACGGGTAGCCGAAACGTGTCTTTGGGGCATACGAGTTGGAGTAAGGCTTGTTGAATGCCGTTTTATATCCTCGCGACCTGAACATTGATTCTATTTGTGACAACAGGTCTTTATCCGGCATGCTCCAGTCATCGTTGAAGCCGATGCATACTTCCACGTCTGACAGGTCGGAAGGAAACGAGTGGCAGTCTATCAGTATCGAAGACGGCGTCAGCTCCTTGATGACGGCAGCCTTGTGCCCAAGGTAATATGACCTGTAGATGATTTCTGTTCCGGTAATGTTCCGCCCGATTCCTTCGAAAGATGAATAGACGATGCCCTGACCGATTTTTTCCAGCGGATCGTTTTCCAGACGCTCCACATCGCAGAAGAATCTTGACCAGGGGAAGGTGACCGGATGAATGCGGGGATCCATGGATGAGGCCATCCCGAACAAGCGGTCCGTTCCCCAGTCTGTCCAGCGCTGGATATGCACATCGATTCCGTTTTCCCATCCGTCTTTTGCCGTACCTGGAAACTCCGATGAAGAATGGGGGATGTTAAGTACAATGCTGTCAATCATTTGCCATAATTTTTTTTTGAATGGAACATTCCGCATCGTTTTTCCACCGTGGCATCTGGCTTGCTCGGTTGGCGTCTCCCCATGAGACCTCTTGATGCTCTATAATAGGGATTGTCGTTTAATGTTTTCTTTTTGACCGAAGCAGCCGACTGATCCCAT
>OHBX01000236.1_pt1 | contig 36656 bp, 19 predicted proteins | sample 1577441 | NCBI WGS metagenome assembly OHBX01 (sample SAMEA3879561, study PRJEB24766) | human gut metagenome | biome: human-associated habitat; feature: feces | place: USA | collected 1985/1987 | reverse complement strand
GAACTCTTGTTTTAATTGACAAGAGTTTTTTTATTTGCTAAACTTTAAAGCATGGAAGAAAACGAGGAAGTTAAACAACCTGAAGAGCAAAAAGTTGAAGAGAAGAACGTCTCTGATTTTTCTCAAATGAAAATTGAATTTCCTCAACTAAGCGAAGAAGAAAAAGCAAAGTTAGACGCATCACAGCAAGCTGTTGCAAAACGTAAGGGAAAAAATAAAAAATTATGGAACATTTTAATGTTTTTGCTTAACGTTGCAATCGTTGTGGGTATTTTTTTATACCAATTTCTTAAAAACGAATTTGTTCCACTTTCAAACCTGCCAATAAATGTTGGGTATCTGTTTGTTTGTTTTGGTTTGTTTGGGTTGGCGCTCTTACTGGACACGTATTCAACCGAATATTTAGTTCGAAAAGCAAGCAAAAAACCAAGTTGGGGGCTGGGATTTAAAACGACTGTTTGTGGAAGATATTACGACGCAGTTACACCACTCTCAACAGGCGGACAGCCATTTCAAGTAACATACTTGATGAGCAGGGGCATTTCATCAAGCGCATCTCTTTCAATTCCTATTGCTAAACTGTTCTTTTTTCAACTTTCTTGGTTTGTAGTTTCTTCAGTGTGTCTGATTGTTTCGTTTGTTGACACTTCATTCAACGCCTTTGTAAACATCGCGTCAATTATCGGTTTTGTGCTTAGTTTCGCAGTTATGTTTTTGACGCTGTTTCTTTCTATCAGTAAAAATGTAGGAAAGAAATTGGTTGCAAAAACTTTGAAATTGCTGCAAAAAATGAAAATCATCAAAAATTATGAAAAGCAATATCAAAAAGTTATCAACTACGTCGAAGACTATCAAAACATTATGAGAGAATACGTCAAAAACCCAAAAGATTTCTTTATTGAATTTCTTTCAGCGCTGCTAAGAATAGTTGTTGTTTATTCGCTTCCTTTCTTTATTTATTGTGTATTCAGCGGCTTTACAACTGGACTTTATTTTAAGTTCTTTGTTATGGGTGTGCTTGTCGACTTGGCATCAAGCTTTATTCCTTTGCCTGGTGGAAGCGGAATGAACGAAGTTTCGTTCAGCCTTATGTTTGGCTTGTATTTTGAGGCGGGGCCACTTTTCTGGGCTATGCTTTTGTGGAGATTTTTCACATACTATGCATACTTATTGATCGGTCTTGGCATGATAACTTATGATGTTGCCTACGGCAACCGAAAATATCGTTGGCTTAAAGTTGAAAAACAGTTGCAAGAAGAAAGCAAGGTCTTTAAAGATCAACAAATTGCAAACTTTAAAAAAGAAAGAGCATATCGCCGCAAAAGACAACTTAAAAAGTCGTAGAGAATATATTTAATTAAATTGTAAAACCTAAAACCATGAGAAAATTGTCAAAAACATCTTATGGTTTTATTTTTACGATTGTTTTGCTGCTGATAACACTGGGCACTGTGCTTTATTTAGCACTGTCTGGCTGGTTTTATTCAAACACATCAAATCTTGATTCCGATATTGTATTGGGACAAACTGTAAACATCGACATAAAGGAAAACGAGGCGCAGACTGTGGCATTTACGTTTCCGGGAGCATATTTGCCGGGGCAAAAAATAGATCAATTTATAAATATTACAAATGCAAGCAGTAAAAATCTTTATGTGCGAGCAAAAATTACGCTTTTTGACTATTCGTCAGGAGAAGCAAAACTGCAAGCGGGAGTCAGCGAACACTGGACCGAAAATGATGGTAAATATTATTTTGACAATGTTTTGCTGGCGTCAAACAAGGTGTCGTTTGCTTCGTATGTAAAACTGCTTGAAAACAGATACTACGATTCAACAAAAAATTATATTGTATCAGTTGTTGTCGAATCGCTGGATTCGAGTCTCGACAAAACAGCAATTTGGGGATATTAAAAATTTAAAAACCGTCAATAATTCAGTTATGAAAAAGTTGGCGGTATTTTTAATTGCGGGGGTGCTGATTTCGCTTGTGGGGATTATCCCGAGCGACAATATTTTTGATTTAAAAGGAATAGAAAGTGCAAAATTTGTTATGACAGCGGAGGCAGCGCAAAACGAAGAGCTTGATTTTGTTCAAAGTGGAGCAGATGCGATTGTTGAAATTAAACAATCCGAATTAAAGGAAAAATATCAAAAATATTCGCCTAAAAGCGTTGTTTTAGAGTTTAAAAAAGGAAAAACACAATATATAACCGATTTTTTGAATCTTTCACTTGCAAGCGAGCAGGAGATTGACGGAATGAAAATTATTTATGGCTACACTTCTTTTTATAAAGATTCTCAATATATAGATGGCAAAAAAATCAATGTTATGATTGTTGAAAAAGATGATTGCGTGTTGGTCGGATTTCCGATAATTATGACGGGATTTTAATGTATAAACACAAAAATTGTGGCAATAACTTATCTAGGGAGGGAAAAATGGAATTGAAAGCTGAAAACAAATTTATCACATTTATCAAAAGGTTTGGTTACTACATCTTGGGAGGCATCATTGTTCTGGCGTTAATTTTGACAGCGACTTTGGTTGGCGTGTTTGCAAACAAGCATACTCCGGCTGTTGACGTTGATACAAATCCTTTGGTGTTTGGTTTGCCTACAAACGGCGCGAGTGTCATTAAAGATTTTTCAGATACAAAGTTGCAGTTTAATGAAACCTTAAATAAATGGGAAGCGCACTATTCGGTCGACCTTGCAGGTGATGACTTAAATGTTCTTGCAGTTTTAGATGGAAAAGTCAGTAGTGTAGATTACAAATACATGTCTGGTTATACTGTAACCATCGCGCACGCGGACGGATTTGAAAGTGTTTATGCTTCGCTTGATGAAAGCGTTCAAGTAAAAGCGGGTGACACTGTAAGCAAGGGACAAATACTTGGGCAAATGTCAACGTCGGCTGCTGGTGAATCGACCTATGGCGCACACTTAGATTTTACTCTTAAACAAAACGGCAAAGAAGTAGATCCAAATAATTATATTGCTTTGCAAAATAAATAACAAAAAAAAGACGTCAAAATGGCGCCTTTTTTAATAAAGTGATAAAACCAATAAAAACATTTGTCTTTTTTCACGTTTTTATGATATAATACAAAACGTGGAGGAAAACATGAAAGAAAAGATTAAAAATTTGATTGCCGATCAACTTTGCATTTCTCCAGATGATATTGCTGATGATGCCGATATTGTAAATGATTTGGGAGCAGATTCTTTGGATATTGTTGAAATGCTTATGACACTTGAAGATGAATTCGGAGTTAAAATTCCAGACGATCAAGCAAATAAAATTCGTTCAGTTAATGCAATTTGCGAAATAATTAAAAAATAGTTTTCAGTTTACGACAAAGCAGCCACGAAAGAGGCTGCTTTTATTTTGCAAATTTTGACATAAACCGACAAGAAAGTGAATAGGTTATTGTCAAGGAGGATTGCCGTGAGGGAAGATATTGACAAGCGAGTTTCACTTGAAGCAGAATACATCATATCAACGCACAGCACTTTAAGACAAACCGCAAAACTGTTTGGGGTAAGCAAAAGCACAGTTCATGTTGACATGTCACAGAGACTTAAAAAAATAAATGGGAAAAAATATAAAAAAATAGAAAAAATTCTGCAAATAAATTTTGCAGAAAAGCATATTCGTGGTGGCAAGGCAACAAAAGAAAAATATTTATATGCATAAAATTATTCGCCTTTAATTTAAAGGCGAATAATTGTTTTTTATTTCCATAAATTGTATCTTTCGGGGTGGACAAGCGCATTTAATATCTTATTTTTGCAATTTGGATATAAATTATTTAATTTTTCCATTATTTTTTTAGCATTTTCACGCTCTGAAAAATGATTTTTAGGACAAATATTGTGAATTATTGGCATATTTTTTGTGGAATTTATTATGTCATTTTCTTCGACTAATAAAAATGGTCTAATCACGGTTAATTCGGTGCGCGAAAGATATGATTTGGGCTGCATTACATAAAGGCGTCCTTCAAAAAACATACTCATCAAAAACGTCTCAACAAGGTCGTCGCTGTGGTGGGCAAGAGCCACTTTGTTGCAGCCTAATTTTTTTGCGGCTGTGTTTAAGATTCCGCGGCGCATATTGGCGCAAAGTGAACATGGGTTTTTCTCTTTTTTTATGTCGAATACAATTTCGAAAACATTTGAATTTTCAATATAAAACTCCACTTCGTGTTGCTTGCAAAAGTCAGCAACCTCACTGTAATCCATTTCACCGTTTGAAAGGTCTACACTTATAGCAACAAGATCAAACTTTTTGTCCGAAAATTTTTGAAACTCGCGCAGTGCAACCATCAGTGCCAAACTGTCTTTTCCGCCGGATAATCCAACGGCGATTTTATCACCATTTTCTATGAGCGATTGTTCTTCTATTAACTTTCTCGTTAGTGACATTATTTTTCGCATAAAATTACCTCGAAAATATTATAACAAAATAATATTTTGTTGGCAAGTTTTGACTTGCAATTTATTTGACAATATTCTTATTTTTGTTTTATAATTTTATATATCTAGAAAAATATTATTTTTCTTCCGACAAAAAACATATTTTTTTTCGAAATTAAAATAATAAATTTAGGAGGAAATTTTGAAAAATAAAATCAGTAAAATTTTCTTAGCGTTATTTAGTGTATTTCTTCTCGTCGGTGGCGGAATTTTTTCTGCCTGCGGGAAAGAGCAACCTCAAGCAACAATCGAAGTTTCTTCCTCAGATTTTGCAGGAGATGATTATATTGAAATTGATTTAGGTTCGTCAATCAACACTGCAACCATCACGGCTAAGGTGACAGGGGCAAGTGCCGGCATAGTGTCGGTTAACAACGACTATCAAGATAAAATTGCAACCTCAGCTGTTTATGACAGCAAAACCGAATCAACAGTTATCACTATAGTCGGCAAAAGCGAAGGCAATGCCGAGTTGATTTTAAAATCTCACGGCAATGGGCAACGAATTATCAGAGTTTATGTTTACAGCGATATCTTAGCGCTTGACCCAAGCGACGAATTGTCAGAACAATATGTTGTTCGTGGACAAAGCAATATTTTAAATCCTGACAAATTATTGAAATTCACGTCACGTCCAAATGGAGAAAGCAATCGTAAAAACGTTACTTGGTCGTTGAAAACTCAAGATGAAAACCTTTCAATCGACGGCAATGTGCTTACAGTTGGAGAGGACTATCAAAAATTTAACACAGAAGCAAGTGTAGAAGTTTATGTGGATTCTGTTTACGTTGACAAACGTGCGACAATAAAACTTAACGTTATTTCACCTTTACCTGACTTTGCGACTTACATTTCAAGAACAAGTGACGCACAAGGCACCGAACTTACAGAAGCCGGTCAAGCATTCAACCTAGTAAAAAACAACGACTTAAACGAAGAAGCTTCGTTGTATGCACGTTTGGTTGTTCCTGTTTCATCAAAATTGAATGTTATACCAAAAGTGTATGATGCAGAAGGCAGAACAATAACAGACAAGCTTGATATCACACTTTTCAATTCTCGCATCATCAGCAACACAAACGAAATTATTTATTTAATCAAAGCAAAAAGCCAAATTATAGAACCTCAAAAACTTACTGTTTGCTTTGATGTCGCATACGAAAAATATTCATATACAAAAGAGTCAACAAAATTTACTGTTGACCTTGTTGACGTTATTGACAGGATCGACGTTAAATCAAACAACTTGTCAATAACCAAAAACGAATCAATCAACGTTTACGATTATTACAACAACGATTCGTCATATCAATTTGGGCATCCTTTCTATGTTGCGCTTGGCCCAGACACTGTTGCAAACAGCTTAGCAAAATATTTTGTTCAAGTGACAATCCCAGCCGGAAGATCAATCAACGGCACTGTGCTTTTGAGCGATCAGTTTGGCAACCCAATCAGTTTTGGAGAAAAAATTGACAGCACCGCACTTGGCGATGTTTATCGCAGTCAGCCAATCAACAACAAAACGGTTGTTTACTTAATTGCAGGAAATGCATTCACAAACGGCGATGAAATTGATTGCGTGTTTATGTCACAACAATCTGAAAGTGTAAACTTGCCAATTAAAATCAGACTTTACAACTCTCCAAAAGACAACTTTGATATTGACGGAGGAGATTTAGAATACTATCTTTCAACCAACAAACACGACAGAAAGATTGTCGAAATTTCCTCTTCATCTTTGATGGGAATCGACAAGGCAGGAGTGAAACTTAGTTATGAAGAAAATGACAAAATTAAAGTTTCAAACTATCAATTTGACTCTGAAACCGGCAAAATTTCGTTCACAATCGAAAATTTGGCGTTAAATCTTTCTGGAAACGATGCAAAACTTGCTATAAAAGTCGAACACAAAAACGGATTTGTATCAAAGCAAGAAATAATAGTTTCGGCATTTATTCCACTTAAAAATGCGCATGTGAATTATCAAGGGCAATCAACAACGGCTGTTGCTAAAACAGAATACGGCAAACAAAACTTTAACAGCACAAATGTTGAAGGCGAAGGGGATAACACATTAACAAGATTGGTGTTAAAAACCGGCAGCACAGTAAGCATGACTTTCAACAGCAACTGCAATGCTAATGTTGCGTTTAAATTTGTTAAAGGTGTAAACCTTGATACGATTGAAGATGAAAACGCAAAACTTCAAGAACTGATCAATGCAACTGAAGACACTTCAGTCAACAATCCACTTGCAAATGCTGGCAGAATGACAATGCCATCGGTCGATGTGAAAGGATATGCTCTTGTGACTTTCACCGGATATGATGAAAACCATCAGGAAATAACATTCTACAGATATTTCGCATTGGAAGGTTATACTTCGCCAACAAGATTGACAGCAAATGTTGACGAAAAAGGCGTTGAACTTTTTGCAGCGGATTCCATTTCATCTGAAGACACTCAACTTTCTACTTCACGAATCACGATAAGATACAGAACAGACGGATTGCCTGTTACATATTTTGGAAATGGAAACGGCGCAACTGTTAACATTGATCGAGGAAACAAGATTTCAATTTCAAATGAAAATCACACAAATGAAACAATCAGTTTTGACGTAACCGCGCTTACTACAAATGGTTACAGCGCTTGGGAAGATCAAATCCTTGTATCGTATAAAGTTTTCAACTCTGTTTATTTTGCTCAAATCCACGTTTCAATCAAAAACGCACAACGTGTTGAAAAAGTTGTTTACACAAACCAAAATCCAGACGACGGAATTATTTATCTTGACGTAAACGGCACAACTTCAAATGAAAGAAATGCAGTGATTTTAACATCTGTTACTCCAAGCAATGCTTACAACCAAGAACTCAGATATATTTTCGTTGCCGACAGCGGCACACAATCTGACCTTGTATCAGTAAACGAACTTGGCGCGGTTTCATTTAAGGCGGGAACTCGCGTAGGCGGAACAGGATATATTTATGTTCTTCCAAAAGACGCAATTCGAAACATCGGCGGCGCTCAAGGGATTAACTATTATGTAGATGGCGACGACAATGTGAAAAATGTTTTGCTGACAGAAATTGCAACAAAATACGATGAAATCACCACAAAAGGATATTTTAAAGGCAAAATATTGGGCGACGACAGTCGTGAGAAAATTTATTATAAAGATAGTATTCTTAAAATCAGAGTTGTAGTGGCAGACGGAGCAAGCGAAGAGACGGCGACAAGAATTTACAACGCTAATTCGCTTAAAAACATCGATTTGAATCGCCATTACGAACTTATGAATTCAATTTCACTTGATTCAAACTGGACAAAGCTTGCTGGAACATTAAACGGAACTTTAAGAGGTCACAATTCAAATGTAACAATTCGATTTAATGGCGGCGGAAGCATTTTTGAAAATATTGGCAAAGAAGCAAAGGTTTACAATCTTAACTTGGCCGGAAATGTCAAGGGCTCAGGAATGCTTGCTCAAACCAACGAAGGTTCAATTTCAAATGTAAATGTTGTTGTTTACAGCGAAGGGGCGACAATCAAAAGTTCAACAATCACAGGTAAGGGATATGTTGGCGGAATTGTCGGAATCAACAAAGGAACAATTCAAGATTCAGCAGTAGAGGGTGCAACCATCGTTTCTGATTCTGGTGAAGCATCACTTTCAGATATTGCAGGTGGAATTGCAGGGCAAAACTCAGGAACAATTTTAAACAGCAAAGTTGAATTTTACAATATCGACAAAGTTGGCGGCACAAACATTGTCAACACCTTTAAAGCATTTTATGTTGGTGGAATTGTCGGCGAACTTACCGAAGGTGCAACGATTGAAAAATCATACGCTTACAACTATTCAAACAAATATCCACTTTCAAGTGTTTATCCAACAATAACAGAAGGAGAAGTTTCTAAAACCGCTGCGTCGGGCGCAATTGTCGGCAAGGCAATAGGTGGAAGTGTTACAAATTCATTTGCGATTTTATCGACATCGGACGCTATCAATTGGGCAGGTGAAAATGCGGCTGGGTTAAAACCAGAATATGCATATTGGGGATACAACGACGAACAACAAACTAAAGATGATGAACCGAATTCGGCAAACTGGATTAAGGTAGGCGCCGACGGCTTTAAAGAATATGTAAGAGGCGGGGCAGCTCACCTTACTTTCTATCAAGCACAAGCAATTAGTGAAGGTGTTGTGAATGGGTTTGTTGTAAATGATGTTAGCCAATCAAACAGTGCAAAAGCATTGGCAATCACAAAAGACGCTAGTGGGAATACCGTTGACAATCAAGGACTTTTGTTTATAAAATCGCTTAAAGATTCATCGGGGCTTGACGACGGCGAAAGAAGTTCGCTTCGTGCATTGAACACAATTTCAGTTGCCAAATTGCTTGGAATTAGTGATGAAAATGCAAATAAAATTGTTATATCTTCTGACAGTAGCGACATTACTATTGATGGGAAAAATATTATTCTGTTAAACAGAAGCGACGAAGTTGCAATTACAGTTTCGTCTAAATACGATTTTACAATCAAAAAACAATTTATATTCAAAATTATTTATGCTGTTGACGAATTTACAATTTGGCACGACGGCATTGAAACATCAGGCTTTACTCTTCAAGAAGGAAGACCTGATGGAGTTTCATTTACAATTAAAGATTTTGTTTACATTGGCAACTCAGGAAACAAATTTGAAATAAAGCTTGAAGATTTTGAAATCACTCCATCTTTGGAAAAAATTGAAGGATTTAATGCAAGCGAAGATAAAAAGCATGTAGAATTTGAAACTGACGGAATGACCGCTTCAATTTTGGCAAATAAAGGAACTAAAGACTTCTTAGCAACAAAGAGCAAAGAATTTTTTGAAGCATACGTTCAAATTGACTTAAAAAATGTTGGCGGGGAATATAAAGCTAAAGTTCAAAAATTTACAAAGAAGACTCTTCAAATTTATCCAACCAAAGGTGCTCAAATAATCAGAGTTCCTGTTGATCAAATCAACATCGAACCTGCTTATCAGTCAAACTTAAACGTTGTTTTAGTAACTGACGATAATAATGATCAACTTAATCTTTCACTTGCTTTTGGTGATACTATTTTATCAAAAGAACAAACAGGAAATATTTACACATTCTCATTAAACGGAACTAAAAGAATACAAATAGTTGCAGTAGCTCAAGAGTATGATTCAACAAACGCTTTAAAAAACTATGCTCTTACAATTACTGTTTGTGACGAATATAGAAGTCAAATCAGCGAAAGCGAAAATTATACACTCAGCCTTACATCACAAAGCGGAACGGCCGATAACGAACCTTATATTGTTAATATTACTCTTTCAACACAGATGATCAACAATATTGACATGACAAACTACAAGGCAGGAACTACTAGTGTAGCAAATGGCGTTGTTTATTATAGTCATGGGACAGAGACAATTTCAGTTATCTCGCCTGGCAGAAACACAATGATGCAAGTTGCCATTGACCCAACATTTGCTTATTATGACCACATGACTTTGACATTTGAAAACGCTGACGGCGCTATACTTGGAATCACAGCCTTAGACGAGGGGGGAACGAACGGCTATAAAGTAGACTATTCGGCTGTTCAAATTGATGGTGGAGTAAGACTTGCAAGAAGATCAAGTGGCAATTACAATTTCAGATTGTATGCTGCGGCAAATATTACAACAGACACAGTGTTCTATGTTGTTGCTTCATTCCTTGACAAAAACAACAACTTAGTTGTTCCTGCTCAAAGATATGAACTTTACGTTTCATACCTTCCAGAAGCAGAAATTACAGTTAATGGTGACATCTCAGCAGTTGTTGCAAAGGGTGGAAGCCTTGACCTTGTAATGCTGTTAAAATCAGATCAAGAAATCGAAAGTCTTGTTGCTAATAATGTAAGGGGAATAACAATTTCTCCACAAAGCACATGGACAATCGAAGATAATGGCAACGGAACAAAAACTATGCGTGCCAAACTTTATGCAGGACTCAACGCCGGCATTAAAGGCACAACCGAAACTGAATATGTAAACGGCGAGTTTGCACTTACAGCCGTTGTTTCAAGAATATTCAACGGCGCAAGAGAAGAAAAACGTTCAAGTGCATACATTACAATCGTTGACTTCTTTCCTGAAAAAGCAACAATCAAAAATGCTCGCGAAAAAGACAACTCATCAAATCTTGTTTTGGATTCTTACATTGGCATTCCAGTTGCTGTCGACTTTGATTATACATTTAATCCTGAAGAATATGGATATGATCATTCAAGCGATGGCGACATAACACTTGTTAACGATTTGATTCAAGCAAGACAAGAGTTTGAACAAAAAAGATACTATGCAAATGAAAATGCTGGATTCTATATCAACTATGACAAAGAAAGCAATCAAGTTATTCCAATTACGCAAAGAATCAAAGTTGGAAATCAAATGGCTAGATTTGTTCAGTCTAGTGAAGACGAAAACGTTTGGACATTTAATTACACAAAATTCAGATTAAACTACAACTCAAAAACAAACATGCTTACAGTTTTAGGACTTTCGTCAACTGCTTCACCAGTAACTGTTACACTGATTGATGAAATCTATGTGGCAAGCTCTGGAAAAGCAATCAAATACACAATCGAAACTCCTTTTGCTATTGATGTTGTGACTTATTCAGATGCGGATCTGCCACTTTTAATCAGAGATGAAGAAGAATTTTTGAAGGTTGCAAACGAAGGAACAGCTCAAAACTACATCTTGCTTAATGACATTACATTAAAAAATTACACTCCAATTTCAGCAAACATGTTTAAGATGCTTGATGGAAACGGATATTCAATCAACATTGAAAGCTTTAATATGGAAGGCTCAGGAACGCTCAATCTTGCATTATTTACAAGCATTCCTGCAACAACCACTATTAAAAACCTTAAAGTTAACTATTACAACGGTGGAAAGATCAACGTTGACACAACTTCAAGCGGATACACATCAATCAACGTTGCTGGACTTGCTATTACAAACGCCGGAATAGTTACAAACACTCAAGTTATTGCTTATCAAAACGCAGACGCGCAAATAATTCACAATAACAGCGTTGGCTTGCAAGTAAACTTAATGCGCGGCTCGACACCATATTACATTGATGACAACTCATCAGTAAAAGCACAAATTGCAGGCTTTGTTTTGACAAACACGGGTTCAATCACAAATTCTCGCGTTGGTGGTGAAAGCATCGTTGTAATTGGCGATCAAATCGGCGATACAAACTATACTTATTATTCAAATGTCGCGCTCAACCAATTTGTTCTTTCTGGACAAGGAGACATGGCCGGATTTGTATTAACCAACTCGGGAAGTATTGTTGCATCTGGCGCATCAAACATTCAAATTACAAACCTTTCAACGGCGGCAAAAACTTCGACTGCAGGCTTTGCAGTTGCAAACGGTGGAAACATCCGCACATCATACGTTGAAGGATCAAAAGACCCAAGCGAAGCTACACAATATCACCTTAAAGGCAGCAGCATCAGCTCAAAGGGAACAGTTGCCGGTTTTGTTGTAAACAATACAGCAAATGGTGTTATTGCAAACGCTTACTCAAACATCTTTATTTCAAACAGCGATGAATCACAAAGCAGAACTAGTGCCGGATTTGTTTATAAAAACGAAGGCAAAATCGCTTACAGTTATTCGGCTTCAAGAGTCGAAAAGGCAAACATTCTTCAAACTAATTTCTCGGGTGTTGACAGCAACGGAAACAGTTTGAATCTCGGAAAAATTGAACTTAGTTATTACTACATTCAAGACTATGCCGACGACACTTCTGAAGACATTCAAGGCGCTATTGAAAATCAAGCGACACTCATCAATAAAGATGCAGTAAACAGCGAAAACGCATACTATGGTTTCATTTTCAGCAGTTCAACATCGCTTCAAGACGGACTTTGGAAAATTGATGCAGATGCAGAAGAAGGTGTTAAACTTATATGCAGAAATGAAGTAACAGTCAGCCATAGATATTACTTCTCAATCTCAGAAGATGAATATGCTTTGCCATATTCAATTTTGAGAAACCAAGAAAATACTGCAGGCGTTGAATACAACACCGAACTCGGCAACGACTGCAACCCAATTTTGATTAGCAATGCCAACGAATTTAAAGAGGCTATGGGCGAATCAAAATCGATTTATGTTCAAAAATTCTACAACAAAGACAAAGTATTTGGTGCTTACAGATTTGTAAGTGACATTATGCTTTCAGACTTAAACAACGAACTTGGCAACGCCGAAGTTAAGTCAATCGATAAAATCTTTGCTGGTAAACTTGACGGAAATGGCTTCACAATTAAAAACATCTCAATCAAGAGTTCAAACAACAGCGTAGGTTTGTTTGGAGAAATCAACAGCGGTATTGTAAGGGGAGTTAACCTTGAAGTTGACAACATCACAGCTTCAAACTCTTATACAGTCGGTGCATTGACGGGACTTGCTAAAAACTCAATCATATCAAACGTTGCTCTTACTCAAAAAACCGTTACTTCAGGTGACTCAAACTCAGGAAAGGGTGTGCTTGGAAGAAATATCACCGGCGGAATTATCGGTTCAGCGTTTGGCGATTGCTACATCACGGGACTTACTTCAACCGATGTTATCGTTCAATCATCTTTCTACAATGATGAAAGCGATAGATACAACAAATATTTGAACGGCAAGTTCAACTCAAAAACAATCAGACAAAACGAAAATCAACTTCGCGCACGCTTCTTCTCAGATGCCGGAATTGGATCTGTTTCGTTCGCGGGCGGTGTGATTGGATATTCAGACACTTATCTTACAAACGAAATCTCTTCGCTTGAGTTTGTTTACGGCCAAAACTTAAATGACAGCCGCTATGCAATCAAAAAACTCGTTGTAAATGGCTCAGTTGACGTTCGCGGTGAAGTAGTCGGCGGCGTGATTGGCTTTACAGGAATCAACACAAAAGCAAAAGATATCAGCCTTACAATTTCAAAAGGCGATGGACTTTCAAACAACTTGCTTTCATACAACGGCTTTGCAGGTTCAATCGTAGGTTATGCAAATGGTCAATTCCATCAAGTTTATGCTGAACACGACGAAAAGACTCAAGACCTTATTGAAACATCAACTAAGAATTATTATAAAGACGGCAACGCCGAAACCGAACGCGGTGAACTTGCACTGTTTAAGTTTAAAGAAGCTTCGACTGGCGCTTATAAATATGAACCTGTCTATGTCGGCGGTCTTATGGGCGTTATGGATGCCGGAGCAATCACTGTTGCTTACAGCAAAATCAACGCTATAAACCACTCTGAAACAGGTTATGCAGGCGGAATCGCCGGACTCGTAAAAGATGCATCACAATTTACAGTAAGTGTTGAATCTCTTGGACAAACTGCAAAAACTTCACTTTTACTCAACGAAGTTTACGCATCAGGCGATGTCTATGCTAATGGCGAGAAAGTTGAAGAGAAAACTGTCGTAGGCTTTGCGGGATTGTTTGGCAAACTTTCAGAAAACACAAAATTAACCATGATGTCAGTCAATGCTGTAAACCATTATGGTATTGTTGGCAATAGTGCTAAATATAAAAACGGAATCTATGCAATTGCTCCAAATGCAAATGCAACCAACGTTCAAGTATTTCCGGCTGTTGTCGCAACAGATGGACTTGCACAGGGCGACATTGCAAGCGCTAAATCATTTGGGTATATGAGTGATTATTCGCCAAAAGACGCAAGCGACAATGTTAAAGTTATTCCTTATGAAGGTTTTGTAGACGCAGATTACTTCTTCAAAATCACAGCAGTGACATCGTTCACTTCGTCAGAAGATGGCTACACCGAAACAAACGGCGCGTTCATCAACTCAAACGCATGGGATTCTGACAATTGGACACACAAGATCACCGATCTTTATCCAAGAATCAACCTTATAAACAAACTCAACTACATCTATCTTGATGTTTACAACAAAGTAAGCGTTGTCGCAAAAATGCAAAACTCTTCAATTGAAGTAAGAGTTCGTGGTAAAAAGTCTGTAAACGAAAACGTTTACGAAAACGTTGACCTTACTGACGTTATCGGCAGCGGAATTCAAAATTACTCAGGAAAGCTTGTCGGCGGAACAGACAGCACTTGGGGAACAGGCTTTGGACCTATCACTCTTGTTGCAAACAAACCAGGCGGATACCCAGGAATCATAATCAACAACACTCTATTTGCTTCAACTGGATCGGGTGTTTCAATCAGCAACCTTAATATCATTGTTCGAAATGATAATGTTGCAAATCAAATAACAACAAGCACTGGCTCTAGCACAGGCACGGGCTCTGGTTCTGGCACTGGCACAGAAACTAACATATCTGTAAAAGGCGGACTTATCTCAAGTTCAGAAGTTGTAAGGGGCAAGTTTGAAAATGTCAAACTTCTTGTAAACGAATTAATTCATCTTACTCCTGATGTTGCAGGCAATGCAGGTTTGCTTGTTCCAAGCGCAAACAGCACTTCATTTAGAAATATCACATTTAATTTCTTTGGCCCTGACAATGACTATATGGTATTGGTTAAGAATACTACAAACACAATCAATGCAGGTTTGCTTGCAGGCTCTATCGTTCAAGCATCAAAATATGAAGCAGTTAAGGTTCAAGATATTTCAATAAGACAAAACAATTTTGCGACAGGTCCAATTAAGCTGCTAAAAGTTCAAGGAATTCAAGACAGCGGAACAAGCAGTGGAACAGGCAGTGGAACAAGCAGCAAAACAAACAATGTTGGTTTGTATGTTGGTTCAATCACTTCGGCTTCAGAAGGAAATGTTGCAGCCGTTGTGCTTTCAGCCAAAGCGCCAGATGTGTGGGACGGAACAGCCCCGGTTGACAGCGAAAAAGGTGTCCAATCAATAATCGAGGTTACTGGTGACGGCGGCGCAGTTAACTTTGGTGGATATTATGGAAGCGTTCAAGCAGCGGGAACTACGCTAACACTATATAAAGAGAAAGATTATGTTCAAAAATTGAAGCTCTCAAATGCCGTTGCAACATCTCAACTTAACGAAGGTGGATTGATTGGTGATGCTGCATTGCAATCGTTTACAATCATAAACCAAACCGGAAACGATGAGAAGGTTGTTTTAAACACAGAACTAGAGTTCTCGCAAGATCAAAGCAACACAAACATTGGCTCAATGTTTGGTCATGTGTCAGGAACATTCACAATCGACAACACTTTTGGTGGAATCGTTGGAAACATAATGCGTAATACAGCAGAAGGGGCTGAAAATGTTTTATTCAAAGACCCAACAACAGATAACGGCGTTGGCGGATTGATTGGTAACAACTCAGCAAATTTAACAATCAAAAAATTAAAGATTAGTTTAAACATTGGCAATACAGATACTAAAATTGATTTTGCAAATTACTCTGTCGGCGGTATCATTGGAACTAATAGTGGCACTGTTATAACTGATAATAATAGTGTTATAACATTTAATGTCGGATCAGAAATTATTAACATGTCAATGCCAAAGTATTATGGAAATTTTGCAGGCTACAATAAAGAACCTATAACATTGACTAATTTTAACACCAATGCCAACATAAAAATAGCGGGCACTGTGGGGAAAGGATCATATGGCGGAATAGTTGGACAAACCAGCGGTTCAGTAACAATCGGTCAAAATGCTACATCAGTAAAAATCAATTCAACGTTTGACATTACTGATAATAGAGGGGCAGAATCATTTGATTTGGGCGGAGCAATAGGCCATGTTGAAAATGCAGCAATAAATATCCATGGCATAGTTTTCAGTGGGGCGTTTAAACTTGCAGTGTCTAAAGCAGAAGGGGTAACAGCTGTTTCACACGGCAAGCATAACGTCGGTGGTCTAATTGGAAATATTAATAGCTTAAGATCAGTTGATTTAAAACACAACTTAGTGTATGGTGATGTGATTTATACATACACAGCCAGCAATCAATTGATGAATTATTATTTCGGTGGGTTGATTGGGTATTCGGATAATACTTGCACCACAGGAGGCAACATAATTGCCTTTACTAACAACAATTCACGAAAAGCAAGCGGCACAACTTTTGTCAATGCAATTTGCGGAAACAGAGACAATCTTGGCGCATCATCTGATGTTTATTGCTCACAACTTGTGCTTGCAACAAACGACCATGCAACCGATTTAGGCTATTATGAAGCAAACACTAACGGTTACAAAACAACAGATGGCGAGAAAACCATCATTGATAAGGCAACTCAATTTGACACAGAATTAACTACATCAATGCCTGAAGGGCATAAATTTAAACCTATTATTACTGGAACTGTTGCAACTGGTGGTAAAGATGTTAAAATAGGACTTAATGGAATTACTTACTACACAAAAGCTTATCCAAACAAAACAGCAACAGATGATAATAGTCCAAAGATTCTTACAAGCGCAGCGTTTATTGGTGATTTTGGTGATTTTAAAGATTTGACAACAACAAATGGCTATTCACCTATTGATGTTGTTGGACAAAAAGCGTTTGTTTCGGGCGTAGTTGTAAACTGCAACATCTCAGATACGAGCCCAGCAGGATTCTCGGATTCAGTTGGCGGAATTGCGAAGAAACTTCAAGATGGAATTATCTTCGCTTGCAAAGCAACAGGCAAACTTTCTGTTGGTGGAACAACGACACTAAATGTTGGTGGAATTGTAGGTTTAATGCAAACAGGTCGAATTGCAGAATGCTATTCTTCAGTCGACATCGTTTATCGTGCCGGCGCAAATGGAAGCGCTGCAGCGATTGCCGTAACAAGCGAAAAAGATAAAAACAACAACGATGCAATCAACTTTATTGAAAACACTTATGCAACGGGTGAAGTTGCTTCATACATAAGTGCAAATCTTTATGCGTTCACAAACGGGGCAAATGCATTTGTTCAAAACTCATACACAATATCTCACATCAGCGCTAAGGACCACACAACAAGCAATGACCCAGCGGGGGAACTTGAAATATTTGGTTCTGCAACAACTGCAGCTTGCGCATATGATAAAAACGGAACAGAATGCACTTCTAATGTGAGCAAAAAGGGAACAGTAGCAGAAACTGTAAGCAACGTTTCATATAAAAACGGAGCGGAATTAACAGGTTTAACATCAGGCTGGGTAGCGGATATTAATAACAACTACGGCTATATGCGTCGAAACTTCAAAGCATTTGAATCTTCATCTTACGTGACTGTTAAAATAGGGGATGAAAATGTTCAATATCTTCTTATTCCAAATGCAACAAAACTTTATCAAATGACAAATGATACTACAGCGTCACCAGTAGATAGTAGTTACAAATTAATTCGTGATATTGATTTGTCAAAAACGACATACAATAACAAGAGCGCTCAACCAGCAATAGTTATCAGCGGAAAAACATTTGAAGGTGACAACCACACAATTAAAAATGTTACGGCAACACTATTTAGTAATGTGGCAACCTTAAACAACTTGCGTGTAACAACAGTTGTAGATGGTGCTAAGGGTAGCGGTATTACTGGCAGTGCAGTTGTGGCAAATGAAGTTGGCACAGCAACCAACGTTGTTGCAACCGGATTGTTGAGCGGAATATTTAGCTCAGAGGATAATAAGGGTATTGGTGGATTATTCGCCACAGCAACTGGCGAATTAAAAAACTGCAAAAACTATGTAAAAATTGATGTAAGCGGCAAAGAAAATGCAAAAGTTGGTGGTATTGCAGGCGAAGGCAATGGCGCAACCGGATGTGTTAACTATGCTCCAATCAACGTCTCGAGTTCAACGGGCAGCTATGTTGGCGGAATTTTTGGGGAAACTACAGGAAAAGTAGAAAAGTGTGGAAACGAAAACACAGTGTTTAATGGTTATACAAACACAACTAGCAATGGAAATTATTATGCTGCGGGCATTGTTGGGTCTTCATCAGTAGCAATTAGCAGTTGCTACAACACAGCAATGATTAAAGCGGGCAATAAAGACATTAACGCAGATGGCAGTGCAGCAGCCTACGCAGCGGGAATTGTTGCAAAGCTAACAAAAGAAAACGTCACGGTTTCCACTTGCTACAATGCAGGGTACATTGAAGCTCTTGGAAGTTTAAAAACGGCACTTAATGGCCATAGTTTATCGAACACAGGCTATAATGTAACATTTAAGTTTAATCAAGCAAACGAAAATGTTCAAGCGGGAGCAATGACTTCAAACGGGGCAAACAAAAATGCCAACAATGCCGGAACGATATTCATGAACGGATATCATAAGGTTAACAACGCTATGTTTAGTGAGACAGTTAACAATAATAAATTAAACAACGATTCTGGCGACGTCAATGGTCTTAAAATTAGTTCTACACAAACACCTAACATCGCGGCAATTGACGAAATGGGTGTTCCAAAATCATTCTTTGTTACTTCAACTAGAAAGATTAAATATCCTGGCATAGACAAACCTAAAAGTCAAACCCGTTATACAAACACAACAGGTATTTCAAAGACATACTACGCTTGTTCTATATCAAATGGTGAGGTTGATGTAGCGAATTATATAAAAACAATTAGAGGCAACATCTCAAATCAGGCCCAAAATGCTGGATCTGGCAATGAAAAAGTTGTTATCGGTGGTGAAACTTATATGTTTGTAAGTTTGGGAAGTGGATTTGCGCAAGTTGCAAATTCTACTACGAGAACGGAAGAAATTAGCATTCTAGGGTCAACGCCATTAAATGTTGGTGGCACGACTAAAACGATAACTGCGCTTTACAACGCTGCCTATACATTTAGGGCATCGAATCTTAATATTGATGGAGGGACAAACGCTTCCAATCCAAATGTTGTTCAACAAGCACACTATGACGCCAATGACGACAAGCTTAAGTTCACTGTTGCTTATGATTGTACGCCTACAGATGAAACTCAAGCTAAACTTTCATATAAGATTACGGCTGAAAAGGCAAATGGCACAATAACTATTAATTTAGTGCAAAGCAACATCTTTGCAGAAAATGGCAACACCGTTATTTATCTTGAAGGTCAAAAAGACACTTCTGGAAACAATATTAATATAAGTGGACTTACAAATGGTCAAGAATACACGCTTACAGTTAACGAGAAATCATATAAATTTAAATATGCAAGCGCAACAAAAACTTTGTCTTTCAGTAGCAATAAATTAGACGAGTTGAAAGGTAAGACGGCAACAATCAACCTTAATGAAGGAAAGACCACAACTAGAGCAGGAACTGTCTATGCTTATTCTAACCCTGAAGGGATAAATGAAGAAATACAACTTGATACATCAGATTCAGCTCAAACTGAAACCAGAAGATTGTATACGTCTGTTAGGGTCAGAAATGGAGATGAAGGCGATGCTGTTATGGACGGCGTTCAAGTCATTAAAGATCGCACTTATCAATGGAATGAAAAAAATGGCAAAGTTGACAAACACAGGCTTAGAACGACTCGAAGAGTAAAAGGCAAAGTGAACTCAGTGTCTATTTCAAGTGCCTGGGGAAACCATACATTTACTATTCAAGGCGGAGGTGAGAATGCATGGTGGCATGTACCCCAAGGTTTGCATGATCCATTCTATCTTGACGTTTGGTGGGATAACATGGATGGAGAAGGATATTCGAAAGTTTATTTTGACGTGCAAGGCAGTGCCAACTTAGGTGATGAAGCGCAGACAAGGTTCGCTAATGTAAATATTACATTCAATTTGGATGGATCTAATTACAATAGTGCCGACGAATTTAAAGATAGTTATGTAAAAACAACAGCTAACAGCAGTTACGAAAAAATTGAATCAGAATATCAAAAAAATGGCGACAAAGTTCTGCGTATTGCGAGCTATCCAACTAGTTCATATGGCAATACATCAATAAATGCAACAGAGTATTATTACTATCAATCATACAAGCTTACTAAAGTTACAGCTACAGTTAAAGCGGAAGAAACATTAACATATACTTTCAATGATGAAGTTAAAACTGTTAATTTTTACGATGACACAAAAACAGCATCTTTTGGAAATATTAGTTATAACACCACTCAAAACACATTGACGCGAACAAGGTATGTTTATACGCAGTTAGATTATACTGTCAATGCAACGGAAGGTCAAATATCTAATAGAGAGAGTTGCGCAGTTCTTTATGAACGGGTGTTGAAATTGACATCTCAAAATGCCATAACATCTAATTCCGCCGATTCTACCATTACAATTGGCGGCACAAATTATACCTATGAACTTACAGGAAATGCAGGTGATGCAAATAGACAACTAGCAAAATTTAATGGAGCCGAAGTTGCTGGTGAGGAAATTAGCGTTGGCGGAGCAACTTATTTATATGCAGTTGATAGAGATGTTTTGTCTTTATATCAACAGTATATAGGAGACAAAGGCAACCTTGTGCTCTCAAGAGAAAATATCATTAAATATGGTTTGGATGAAAATGGCGAGATAAAAATTGTTGGACACATAATTAATGATACTGACGAAATATTTACAGTTGAAATAGATGGAAATATATATACAGTTTCTTTGGGTGATAAAGTAATTTCTAGAAAGCCTAAGTTTACAGAAAGCAATGGGCAAACCACTATATATTTTGATGGTGAAATTAACGCATTCTTATATATTGAATATTCTGTTGATATAAAAGTGGCAGATGATTACAAGACATTTAATTTAGTTAATCAAAAGTCAGAACTTGGAATTACAGGACAAGATTGCAACTTTATTGGTTCAAACGCATATGAAGGACAAACAATTGACGGTCAAACAATTTCATATAGTGACAATAAAATTAGTGTTTCTGAAGGTAGGGCTTCTGGTGCAAGAAGTGTAAACTTAATATATTTATCTGGGTCTAATACTATAATACCTGAAGAGATTAATATTCATGCCGTAGCCAATAGCAGCGCAAATATCGTTAAGAATATAGTGTTGAAAAAAGATGTTGATGTTGGATATATAGCAAGTTCATATTCAAATTCTGGTTTCGACGGGAAAATATCTGGTGATGGATATATCATCAATTACACATCGAAAAATGCAAGTTTGTTTAATCAAGTGTTATCAAACAACAATTTTGTTAAGAATTTGAGTGTGGCAGGATCGTTAATTACGGATGGAACATCAACAAATTCTTCAGCTGGAACATCAACAACTTCTAATTACGGAATGCTTGCAAAAACAATCAACACGGGCATAAAAAACATTTCAACATATGGCAGTATTTCACATACAACAACAAACGCAATCGAAGCGGGCGGGATTGCTTATGAAATTAATGGATCAGCACAAAACTTAAACAACTTTGTTTCATATTCAGCATTCAACTATGCCTATGATGGAACATCAACAACTTCAGATGGAACACCAACAACTTTTAATTACGGAATGATGGGTGTTATGTGGAAAAAAGGAACTGATAATTCGATATCTTATGCAAATAACTATGGCACCATCATTGGTTTTAGAGGGAAAGATGGAGCTGATGGCACTTCTACTGATAAAGCAGGGGATGATGGTGAGGACGGTCAAAATGTTTATGCAATCTCTTCGCAAAACGTAACTTCTGCGCATAATTACGGCATAGTGAAGGCCGGCGATGGCGGCAACGGCGGCCGAGGTGCCGATGGAGTTGGTTCGGGCGATACAGCAACCGGAGAAACTCCTGGCGTTAGAACAAGTCAAAGAGATGGAGGAAAAGCAGGAAGCGAAGGGAAAGCCTATATCGCAGAAGCAAAAATAATCAACGGAAACAGTGGCAACCCTGGTAAAGGGGGCGTTGCAGGAAACGAGGCATGGATAGGACTTAATTTCAAGTTTTTCCATAATTCATTTAGAAAAGAGTATAAATATTTAGGTGTAGAAAAAGATACATGGTATAAAAATGACACTGTAAATTATCGAGATAGTGGAAATAACGAACAAATTTTAAATTTTGGTTTTAAGCTCTATATAACAAGAAGCAAAAACTCTTGCAATGCTGACGGATATTATATAAAGGTGTCAGTTAAGAACGGTACAATAGGTAACTTCAATAAAGACAATGTATTTGCAGGCAATGACGATTTGGGTATCCTGTATACAAAAGTGCACACAAACACATATACTAGCGCAACAGGCGGATTCTATATTGAAGAAGGAGAAAGTAAAAATTATTTCAAAGCATATTTAATCCAAGAGCCTATAAGTGCTACACCATCGCCATTCACGAATTTATAAAGAAAAAACGGCTAATATAGCCGTTTTTTTGTCATAAAGGGTAAGCATAAACATTTGCTGAAATAAATTCTCCGTCCGGTCTTGCCCATACATTGACTTCCATGTTTTTAATTGCATAGCCCCCATAGTTGCCATCGTATTGATATTTCTCACAATAGATTTTGTAATAATAGTTATGCCCTCCTCGGTTTATTTCGCCAGTATAAGTATTATTAATAAAATAACTATCGTTCTTTTTATATTCCGCATAAAGATGTATCCCTGGTCTATCGTCTCCAGTGTCGGGCGTCCTGAAATAAGCGTTGGTGCCTTGTCCCCATTTTTTTCCGGCACGCATTAAAACATAAAAGGCGTCCGTATAGGTTGGCAAATAATCCTCCCTATTAGTAAATTGATTGCGAATGCGTACCCCGCCATTGTCATCGTCGCTTGTCGAATTACTTTGGGACGATTCATTAAGAAATAACGTTGGAGATTTTTTTCCAGAATAAAATGTCCAAATTCCTTCCTTATGCTTTTTAAAGGTATATCCATAAAGGTTTATGCCTGCCCAGCCGTCATTACCTCGCTGTCCGGCTTTACCCTCGCTAGATTTTAATGCGTTTGTGCTTGAATTAGGGTCTATAACTTGTGTGTCATATGAATATATAATTCCTGCGCTGCCTGCTTTGCTTATTTCACTGTTTCCCACTGAACCATTTGTGTTTGTAGAAGCAGCTGTCGTACCATCATGACCACCATAACCATCCCAACTTCTTCCGCCGTTGCCGCCATCGCCGGCTTTGACTATGCCGTAATTATTCGCATAAGTTACGTTTTGCGAAGAGATATGGGCGCGGGAGAGCGAGCGGAGCGAGCGGGGCGGCGTGAGCCGACTAAAAATTTTACGGGCAAAATTTTTGCTCCCGCGCGGTGTGGAGAGAAACGCAAAAAAAATATTAGAAAACAGGCGAAATCATTTGCGTTAGGAAGGCGAAAATGATAAAATTTTGTCTGAAATAAAGGGCTTTGATTATGGAAGAAAAGAAGAATATGCATGCAGGGCACAGACAAAGGTTGCTTGAAACTATTCTTGATGCAGGGCTAGATAAGGTCAGCAATGTTCAAGCATTAGAATTTATTTTAACATATGTAATCCCTCGTTGCGACACAAATGAACTTGCTCATCGTTTGCTGGACAAGTTTGGAACAGCAGCAGATGTTTTGAATGCAGATTGGGAATATGTGGCAGAAGTTGAAGGCATGGGTGAAACTTCAGCAAAGAAGCTTCATTTGTTTGTTGAGATTTTTGATTACTACACAGAACAACAACTTGCGAAACGTTATGTATTTGAATATCGCAGTGATATTTCTGATTTCTTTGAAGAGCTTTTACGTTTTAAACCAGTTGAAACAACATATATAGTCGGCATTGATGCTTCGAATCGTGTTAGGTCAAAGATTAAACTTGGCACTGGTGGAATTAACAGTGTTGGGGTTAGCACACATCAAATTGCAAAGTTTGTAACTAGTTCGAAGCCTACATACATCTTTCTTGCTCACAATCATCCAGGCGGCAAGGCTTTGCCATCTCAACAAGATGTAGAAGGGACGGCAGTTCGCACTTTGCTTAGCAGTTTGAATGTGCCATTAGCCGATCATATAATTGTTGGTATTGACGGCGTTTATAGTATGGAGCACGAAACATATTTTAGAGAATTTAGGACCAATTAAATTTTTATAAATTTTGCAATAATTGAACCTAAAAGACCACCTATCATTGAAAAAATAGCGATAAAAATTAGCAAAAGCCAATATTTTGGCTTTTCTTTTTTGTTTTTTTCTTCCTTTTCAGTTATTTGGTTTCCTATTGGCAAAACGCATAAACAATAAACGTTTTCATCGTCGTATTTTACATGTATGCATTCGCTTCTTTCTAAATATGTGATAATATGGTCAAGATTTTCTTCATCGACTCGATATTTTGCGGGCATGGCAGATATAATGTCACTTTTGTCGATCACTTTGTATCCTGAACCATGACACTCTTTTTGTAATATCTTTAATATTATGGTTGATTTTAAATCTAGCATAGTTTACTATTTGTATTTTTAACTGAATAATGCACGAAAGCAATATCAGTTTAAAAATCGACAAAGTTAGACAAAAATAAAATTTGCTATTGACTTAGGGTGCCGTATTGTGGTAAAATATTATTAACAAAGAGGGGAAGTAAATGATGAACAAAAATTGGGCTAAAGAAAGAGCTGATGGGAAAGTTATAGTTCCAGAAGAATACGAAGACATGCCTCAAGAATGGCTTGAATCATTTGGTTATATTAGAAAGGAAGATATCAAAATTACTGATTATGACGAATACTTAGCGGCATCTATGCATGAACTTATTGATGTTCCTTTTGATGATTTAAAACCATATCTTGCAGATAATATAAATAAAATTTTTATCGACGGAAATGAATTTAAAGCCGTTTTTGAGGAAGCTAAAAACAATTACGCACAAGCGTTAAATGAAAATAATAAATTGGTTAGATTGTTTACAGAGTCTTTTGCTCCTTTGAAGTGGCCTACTTCTTATGACGAGAAATTAAAGTTTATTTTTGAAGCAATGAGAAACAAAGAAGCCACTGCGCATAGACGTCAATATGCAGATGAGATGTGGGATGCTGCTGTAAATAATGGCAGATACAAGAATGAGTATGAGGCTGACAGGTGGTTAAATGAATATGAAACATTTAACAAAGAAAACCAAGAGGCGACTAAATATCACGAAAGTTTGAAAAGACAAATGGCAGAGATGGCTTGTCCAGAACTTGTTGCAAAAAAAGGCGACGGAGAGGTATCGCTTTAATAGGTGTCTAAAATAAAGAAAAAATGGAAAAAAAAGAGTAGCCGAACAAAGGAGCGGCACTCTTTTTTTGACGAGAAAAGAAAGGTCAGTTTTATTATATCTTTGCAAGGTTTGCCCTAAAAAACGGACATGCCTAATTTCTCCAAGTGACGTTTCGGCGGCGTTATCAAAAAAGTTTGTGCTTTCTATTGCCGAACTTGATGAAATTATGACAGCGCTTTCTGATGAAAACTATATTGATTTTGTTGTTTCTGAAAGCAAAATGGGGTATTATTATTGTGTAACATTAAAAAAGAAAGGACAGACATTTGTAATAGACTCAAAAAGTCGAAGGCGAAATTTTGGTTTGCTTGTATTGCGCAGTTTGTTTTTGGCGACAGTCAGTTTTATTTTCGGACTTGTGCTGAAAACTATTTTCAAAGGATAAAGAATGGATAAGTTTGTTTTGCACGCACCTTTTAAAGCGTCTGGCGATCAGCCGCAAGCTATTGATAAGCTTGTGGAAGGGTTTAGTGAGGGTTTAAAAGAACAAGTACTGTTGGGAGTTACGGGAAGTGGAAAGACTTTCACAATGGCAAACATAATTGCCAAATTAAACAGACCAACGCTTGTTATTGCTCACAACAAAACTCTTGCGGCACAACTTTGCAATGAATTTAGAGAGTTTTTCCCTGAAAATCGAGTGGAATATTTTGTTTCATATTATGACTATTATCAGCCAGAAGCGTATATCGTTCCGACCGATACCTACATTGAAAAAGATATGGCAATCAATGACGAAATTGATAAACTTCGCTCTTCTGCCACATCATCTTTGCTTGAAAGAAAAGATGTGATTGTTGTGGCGTCGGTTTCGTGCATATATGGCTTGGGCAGCCCAGAAGAATATTACAATTTGCACTTATCGCTTAGAAAGGGTGACATCGTTGATCGCGATGAAATCATGAAGCGTTTGATTGACATTCAATACACCAGAAATGAGATGGATTTTAAGCGTTCGACGTTTAGGGCGAAAGGCGACACATTGGATATTTTTCCTGCAGATCAATCAGAAATGGCGCTTAGAGTGCGTTTTTTTGGCGATGAAATTGAAAAAATGTTTGAATTTGATCCAATTACTGGAAATATGTTAAACGAAGTTGGCTATGCTGCGATTTATCCTGCAACCCATTATGCAGTCGGAAACGAACGCTTGAAAAGAGCGATTGCAGAGATTACTGAAGATCGTGAAAAGGCAATTAAAAAGTTTAATGATGAAGGGAAACCACTCGAAGCTGAACGCATCGGGCAGCGTGTGGCATATGACCTTGAAATGATGCAAGAACTTGGATATTGCAACGGCATTGAAAATTATTCGCGATACTTTGACGGGCGAAAGCCTGGCGAGCCACCATTCACTTTGATGGATTATTTTCCACGTGGGTTTTTAACAATTATTGACGAAAGCCATATGACTCTGCCACAGGTTAGAGCGATGTATAACGGCGACAAGGCGCGCAAAGATAATTTGATTGAATTTGGGTTCCGCCTTGAAGCGGCGCGCGATAACAGACCACTTAAATTTGACGAATTTAACGAACGCTTGGGACAGACTTTGTATGTATCGGCGACTCCAGCGCCATACGAACTTTCTAGGGCGGGGCAGGTTGTTGAACAGTTGCTTAGACCTACTGGACTGCTTGATCCGACAATTGAAGTGCGACCTTCAAAAGGTCAGATTGATGATTTGATTTCAGAAATAAACGCCACAATCGCGCGAGGCGCTCGTGTGCTTGTAACCACTCTGACAAAGAAAATGGCTGAAAGTTTGACGACTTATCTTGGTGACCGCAAAATTAAAGTTAAATATTTGCATTCTGAAATTGACACCATGGAGCGTGTCGAAATTATCAACGGGCTTCGAAATGGCGAATTTGATGTGCTTGTAGGAATCAACTTACTTAGGGAAGGTCTTGATATGCCGGAAGTTGAATTAGTTGCGATTTTAGATGCCGACAAAGAAGGATTCTTGCGCAGCGAAGGAGCGTTGATTCAAACAATCGGAAGAGTTGCGCGAAATGAAAACGGCAGAGCGATTATGTATGCTGATGAAATCACCGATTCGATGAGACGTGCGATAGACGAAACGGCAAGGCGTCGCGAGATACAAAATCAATACAACAAAGAGCACGGAATAACTCCAAAAACAATTAAAAAGAATGTTAAAAACACTCTTGAAATCACCAAAAAGGTGACAGCTGATGAAATTAAGAAGAAAGATATTCCGGCTGAAATTGAGCGCTTAACAAGCATGATGAAGCTTGCTTCCAATTCGCTTGATTTTGAAAGAGCGATTGAAATTCGAAATAAAATACTAATTTTAAAGAAAAAATTAGGCAAAAAAGATTAAAAAGGCAGAAATTATGGAAGAAAACATTACAATCGTGGGGGCGAAGGAAAATAATTTAAAAAACATCAACCTTACTCTTCCACGTGGAAAATTGATCGTGTTTACTGGTGTGAGCGGGTCGGGAAAGACGTCGCTTGCTTTTGGCACGATTTTTGCTGAGGGGCAACGACGATATATTGAAAGTCTTTCTTCTTATGCACGCATGTTTTTAGGTCAGGCGCAAAAGCCAGATGTCGAATCAATCGACGGGCTGTCGCCTGCAATTTCGATAGACCAAAAAACAACCAACCACAACCCTCGCTCTACTGTGGGCACAGTTACTGAAATTTACGATTATTTAAGATTGCTGTTTGCGCGTGTTGGCACGGCATACTGTCCGCATTGTCATAAAGCAATTTCACGCCAAACTATCGACCAAATTGTTGAAGATGTTATGACTCGACCAGCGGGAACGAAACTCACCATTCTCAGCCCTGTTGTAAGAAAAGAGAAAGGTGCGTTTGCAAAACTTTTTGAAAACTTGAAAAAGAGCGGATATGTGCGTGTTGAAGTTGACGGAAGCATGTATACACTTGATGAACAAATTGAACTTGACAAAAACATAAAGCACGAAATCAAGGTTGTTATCGACCGCATTGTTTTAAAAGAAGGAATTGAAGGGCGTTTAAACGAAAGTTTGGAAGCCGCTTTAAAACTTACTGATGGGCTTGCGATTGTTTCGTTTGATGACCAAGAAGAACTTTATTCAACAAATTATTCTTGCCCAACTTGTGGCTGGACTCTTGAAGAAATCACTCCAAGGCTCTTTTCGTTTAATGCACCTTTCGGGGCATGTCCAAATTGTTCGGGTCTTGGCGAAATTGCTGACATTGATGAAAGTATTGTGCTTAAAAATTCGCATTTGTCGGTTGAGCAGGGTGCTTTCAATTTGACAGGTTGGAGATATGAAGAAGGCAGCATGGCGAAACTTTATTTCGACGCGCTCAGCAATAAATATGATATTCCACTAAATGTTCCTGTTAAAGATTTGCCTAAAAAGGCGATTGACATATTCTTGTATGGCAATGGTGGCGAAAAGATGGATATCTTTGGCGACCAATATCGCAACAAAATGGCAGAGCGATGGAGAGGAAATCATGCGCTCAGTTTTGAAGGGCTTGTAAACAATTTAAAACGCAGATTAGCAGAAACAAAAAGCGAATTTATGCGCTTTGAAATCGGCAAGTTTTTGCGCAATCAAACATGTAAAGTTTGCGGAGGAAAACGTTTAAATGAATCCGCACTTGCGATTAAAATTGACGGTAAAGACATAATTGACATGTGCGATATGCCAGTTAGTGAATTGTTGCCTTATATGCAAAACATCAAATTGCCTAAATATAAAATGGTGATTGCAGAAAGCATTTTAAAAGAAGTTGTCGCACGTTTAAAATTCCTTTCTGATGTTGGACTGGGATATTTGACTCTTTCACGTTCGGCAGAAAGTTTGTCGGGCGGTGAGTCGCAAAGAATTAGACTTGCCACACAAATTGGCTCGGGACTTGTTGGCGTGCTTTACATTTTGGATGAGCCTAGTATTGGGCTGCATCAAAGAGATAACGAAAAACTGCTTGCAACGCTTAAAAATCTTCGCGATTTAGGAAACACGTTGATTGTTGTAGAACACGACGAAGACACAATGCGCGCGGCTGATTGGCTTGTTGACGTTGGGCCTTATGCTGGCGTTCACGGCGGAGAGATTGTGGCTAGTGGCGCGGTTGAAGAGGTTATGAAAAATCCAAATTCAATCACTGCCAAATTTCTGCGCGGAGAAGAAAAAATCGCAATTCCGAATTCACGCCGAAAACCAAGTGGCTATTTGACAGTTACGGGCGCTGCTCAAAACAACTTGAAAAAGATGAACGTTAAAATTCCGCTTGGCGTGTTTACTGCTGTTACTGGTGTATCGGGCAGTGGAAAGTCTAGCCTTGTCAACGGCGTGCTTTATCCACACTTGTCAAATTTACTTAACGGCAGCCACATCGAAGAAGGAAAATTCGCAAAGATTGAAGGTGTCGAACAACTTGATAAAGTTATTTGCATCGACCAAGCACCAATCGGCAGAACGCCTCGAAGCAACCCAGCAACCTACACGGGATTGTTCACTCCAATTAGAGAACTGTTTGCCGCGACGGCTGATGCAAAGATGCGTGGCTATACTTCAAGCAGATTTTCATTCAATGTAAAAGGTGGACGATGCGAGGCGTGTGATGGCGCGGGCGTAAAAGAAATCGAAATGTATTTCTTGCCAGACATTACTGTTCCTTGCGAAGTGTGCAAGGGGAAACGCTATAACCATGAAACACTTGAAGTCAAATATAAAGGCAAGACTATTTCAGAAGTGCTTGACATGACAGTTGAAGAAGCGTTGAAGTTTTTTGAAAACATTCCAACAATCAAAAACAAATTGCAGGCGCTTTATGATGTTGGTTTGTCATATATTAAACTTGGACAGCCCGCAACCGAACTTTCGGGCGGCGAAGCGCAGAGAGTTAAACTTGCAACCGAACTTTCAAAACGAGAGACAGGCAAAACGTTTTATATTCTTGACGAGCCAACTACTGGACTGCATATGTATGACGTTAAAAAACTTGTCGCTATTCTTGACAGGTTGGTTGGCAACGGAAACAGCGTTGTAGTGATCGAACACAATTTGGACGTAATTAAATGCGCAGATCAAATTATCGATTTGGGGCCAGAAGGCGGCTCGGGCGGAGGCGAAGTTGTTGCCACAGGAACGCCTGAAGAAGTTGCAAAAAATGAAAAATCATGGACAGGAAAATTTCTTAAAAATGTATTAAAACAATAAAAATGGAGCAGAAATGCTTCATTTTTTGTTTTTTCTTGCAAAATTATGTGAAAAATGCTAAAATATGCTCATGCGAATAATATCATTAGCATCGGGCAGCGATGGCAACATGACATATCTTGAAAGCGAAAAAGTCAAGGTTTTAATTGACATAGGTTTGTCGTGCTCTGAGGCGGTTAAAAGGCTTAGTCTTATCGGTGTTAAACCTTCGCAAATTGATGTTATTTTGATTACGCACGAGCACAACGACCACATAAAAGGCGTCGATGCTTTTTCATACAAATACGACAAACCTATTTTTGCGCACAAAGACGTGTGGGAAAATATGAAATACAAACTTTTAAAAACTCCACCAAAAAACCGCCGTTTTTTTGAGACGGAATCATTTATGCTGCGCGACATAACTGTTCATGCTGTGCCGCTTAATCACGATGTGCCTTGCTTTGGATACGTGTTTGAAAATAATGGCGCGAAGATAAGTATTTTGACAGATGTTGGGCATACTAACGACAGAATACTTGACAGTATTCGCGGGAGCCAACTGGTTTACCTTGAAGCAAACTATGACAAGACGATGCTTAGAGAGGGAACAAAATATCCGCTTGCTCTTAAAAACCGCATTGCTGGTGGACATGGGCATATATCAAATGACGAAAGCGCTATGATTGTTAAAAGTCTTGTCGAAAGTGGCAGCAGACAGATTGTTCTGTCGCACTTAAGCAGAGAAAACAATTCTCCAAGTCTGGCATACAACTATATTTCAGACAAGCTCAAAAACTGGGGGATCATTGAAGGCGTGCATGTCAAGATTGACGTCGCAACATCGCAGCCGGGAACGTTGTTTAAGCTTTAAGGTTTCTTCGTGACTCCTAAAAAGGAGAAAATTATGAAGAAACTTTTTTATTGTGCGTGGTCGCTTGCAATGGCGTCAGTGTTGATGCTTACAGGTTGCGGAAGTAGCGAAGTTGCCGACCAAAGTGTTGACATGAGCGTGCGACGTATAGCAACCGAAAACGCGGCTTCAACAAGTGATATGCTGGAAGAAGCCAGAAGTGCCGTCGTCGGAATTTCTGTTTCATATCCTGATGGCTATGCCATTGGCAGCGGTGTGGCAATTTCAGACGGCGGGCTTATTTTAACAAATAATCACGTCGTTGAAGACGGCAAAAAAATCACACTTTATTATGCAGACAAAACCACAGGACAAGCCAAACTTATGTGGTCTGACGCAGGGCTTGACCTTGCCATAATTTCGTCGTCAAAAGTTATTCCATATTTAGGCATCGAAACAAGTGTGCCACAAATCGGAGAAGAAGTTTTTACACTTGGAACACCGCTTACTCTTGAATTTAAACACACCGTTACGCACGGAATTGTCAGCGCAATAAACAGGACATTAGAGACTGAAACTTCTTCGGGAGTAAGTTTTTTGCAATCGTTGATTCAGCATGACGCGCCAATAAATCCCGGCAATTCTGGCGGCCCGCTTATAAATAGTCAAGGGCAAGTTATCGGGATTAACACTTTAAAAGCGACAGAAGGTGAAGGGATAGGGTTTGCCATTCCTATTGAAACAGCAAGTTTAGTCGTTGGAAAACTTAAACAAAATCCAAATTACCAGTCCGCATATCTTGGAATTTTTGGATTTGACAGCGACATCGCGCTTGCAAATGGTCAAAATCTTTCAAGCCAAGGTGTTTACACGGTTTCAACAGATGGTCCAGCAGCCAAAGTGGGCATACAAAAAGGTGACTTGGTTGTCAAAGTCGGCGACTATAATATAGATAATTTGCTGTCGCTTCGAAAATCGGTTTTTGCATACAACAAAGGAGACAATGTGCTTGTTAAATTTGTTCGTGATGGGCAGATGAAAGAAGCGCTTGTTACTCTTAAATAATTGTCGAAAAAACAGCTTTAAAACAGCAATTTTACGGAAGTGGCGTTTTCCAACTTTTTTTAAATAACATCTTGAAATCTTCAGCAGAAAGTGCTATAATATTATGTAAACAAAAAAATATTTTGTTAAGGAGAGGGAAAATGACAATTTCTGAATTAATTTTAAATCCAAATGAATTGAAAAATTTAAATGCAGCAAGTGTTAGAAAAGCGGCTAAAGAATCTTTCATTCCAGGTGTTAAAAATTACTCCGATAAAGAACGCGGAGTGCTTAGTGCATTTTGCAATACAGATTTTAAAATGTATGATAAAGAAGTGGGCTATTTCTGGAAGACATTGGAAAATGCTTATAAAGATTTAGAACAACTTCAAAATACGGGTATTTTTGTTGCGGAACCAGATAAAAGAACAAAATTTCCAACCGACATCGTTGATGCATGCCGAATGTGTGATAAATTTTATGGTATCGTAATGGGCAAAATGAAAGACTCATTTAACCTTATTAAAGGGAAAAGGGGAAAGGACGACTATTATGAAATTAAAAGCGACTCACCATTAGCAAAACTTGTTAAAGATAAATCTGACGAAAGAGTTATGTCGCTTTACAACGCTAGAGAAGTTGTTGCTTATTTGGCAACTTATCTTGCAGTTGAAAACGGACTAGTTGACAGTATTGTAACAAGTGAACAATCAAAACAAGATACTTTAACATATCTTTTCAACGGACTTGTTAATGCACTTAAAAAATATAAAAATGCTTACGAAGGTCAAAAAGAAAACATGATGGATGTTTTCACAATTAGAGAAATTGCAAGTGAGCTTGCAAAACTATCAATTGAAAGTGTAAAAGAAGAAATCACATCAAAAATTGACTTAGATGTAGCAAGTAATTTCTATAACTGTGAAATGCTTGAAGCAATTGAAACAATGTCACCAACTGAATTTAAAGATATCCCACTTGCTCTTGATGAAGGAAAATCAAATTACCGTGTTGCTTTTATTGATGAAAAAGCAAGAAGGGACTTTAGAGAAAATGTTAAGAATTACGAAACAGCAGACGAAGCAAAAAAAGCACTTGACGATAATGGTGCGCGCGGAACGGATCTTCTTGCAGCAATAAAGTATTATGATAAACAAATGTTGCAAGACGAAAAAGACAAGGTAGTTGATACATTTGAAGAAGGTGCATGGCTTTGCATTGCAAACCTTTTAATCGTAGAATTTGCTGGTGTAAAAGGAAAAAACAAAGAACGTCTTCAACAGGTGTTTGCAATTCCTCTTGCACAATGTCTTGACAGAGTTGAATCTCCAGAAAAAAGACTTGAAATTGTTAAAAAAGCAATCAAAAAAGTTGACGAACTACATTTTGAAAGCAAAATTGAATTAACAGAAGAAGATTCGGCAGCTGTAGACACAGGAGATGTTAGATTGGCTGCTTTTGCTGCAGCAAGAAGCTCAGATAAGAGTGTCGAAGTAAAAGCACCAAGCTATCCTTTAAAGAAATACAAAATGTATATGCACGAGGCAATGTCGGGTGTATTAAAAGACATAAAGAAAGAAGGTAAAAAACAATACTATCAAATTTGCCCTGTGACGGCACTTATGCAAGCTGGACTTTTGCCAAGAATGAAAAAGAACGGCATTGTTATTGAAGGCAACAAGCAAGTCGAAAAAGACTTTAAAACTTTTGTTCAAATGAAATCTGAAATTGAAGGAATAGTTGCATCTGAAAAAGCCCAAAAGAAAGCAAATAAAATCGCCAAAAACTACAATTTAAGTGAAGAAGAACAAGAAGTTGTTGAGAAAGTATATGGTGGCTTGTTAGATAAGGAACAACAATTTAAAGAAAAAGTTGAAGCAACTGGCAAAAAATATAACGAGCTTAGTAATGCTGAAAAACTTGAATTGCTTGAAAAGATTGGCCTTACACAGGAAGAAGCAGAAGCATCAATTTATGACGCTTACGGCAAAAAGAAACCCACAGGCGACGAAGTTGACGCTGCGAGATAGAAGCATAGAAGGCATAGCTTAAAAACAAAAAAGAAGTTGAAATTCAACTTCTTTTTTTTATGCTTGATTTGATGAATTTAAAAGATGTTGCATTTTTCTTTCAACAACTTTTTGTATGCCGTCCATTCCTTCTTTAAGATATTTGCGTTGGTCAAAGTTTTCTGGATGTTCAGTAAGACTGCGGCGAACGCCTTCGGTGAAGGCGATTCTTAAATCGGTGTCGGTGTTAATTTTTACTACGTTGTGCTTAGTTAGGGCGATATGAGTAAGGTTTTCATCAACGCCTTTTGGTTTTCCTAAATTACCGCCGAGCGCGTTTATGCTTTCAACAAGTTTTTCATCTACCGACGAAGCGCCGTGAAGCACAAGGGGATAACCTTTTGGCAGTGCGTTTTCAATTAGCGAAAGAATATCAAATCGCAATTTGCTTTCACCCGAAAATTTGTAGGCGCCGTGGCTTGTTCCAATTGCAACGGCAAGGCTGTCTACGCCGGTTTGCTCTACAAACAATTTTGCTTGCGCTGGGTCGGTGAAGTGATGTTCGTCGCAAGAGACGTTGTCTTCGACGCCTTTAAGCTGGCCAAGTTCGCCTTCAACGAAAATTCCTTTTTGGTGTGCATATTTAACAACTTTTTTTGTAAGTGCAACATTTTCGTTAAATTCAAGAGAGCTTGCGTCAATCATAACGCTGTCAAAGCCAAGTGCGATTGCTTTTTTGCACACTTCAAAACTTTTGCCGTGGTCAAGATGCAAAAATATTGGGGCCTTGTATTGTTTTTTAGCAACGGCTACTACTGCTTTGATGTATTCGCCGCCCATAAATGACAAAGCACCTTCGCTGACGGCAATGATTACTGGGCTGTGCTGGTTTTCGGCTGCTGCGCAAATTGCTTTAAGGCCTTCTAGGCTTGAAAAATTGAATGCGCCAAGCGCGAAACTTTTTTTATTTGCTTTTTTATAATAAAACATTAAATCTTTCATATGACAAATTATATCATATTTTCGCAAAAATCAAAACATATGTTGTTTATGGGAGAGAAAATATGAAAAATAAATTTTTATTCGCACTTGCATTTATTTCGGCGTGTGTGGGTATGACGGGTTGCGCGCAATATGACGAACTCAGCCTTGTTGGCAAAAATATGTCAGAAATGAGCGATGTTTATTATTTTTCGGACAATTCGCAATTTAGTGTTTCGCTTTGTTCTGGCAAAAGGGAAGATCCATATGCCTATGATGGTTACAGCCAAAACAAAGTTGATTTTGCGTTGATAACTGCACAACTTGATTCGTGTGATGACGAAATGGCGTGTGTTGTAATTGATGGACAAGAGCAAAATGTGCTGCTTGAATTTAATTATAAAACCGCCAACCATGTTGCCGACTTAGAAAGAAAATTAACAGGAAATGAGCAAATTTCTATAAAAGTTGGTCAAAAAAGTGCAAATTTAGTGTGCAAAAGCGCAGATTTCGGAGTTTCGGCACAACAAGCAATTAAACTTGGAGTAGAAACGATGCAGGAATTTATCACTCCGCTTTGCAATCAGGACAAGTTTAATGGCGAATGTTATTTGAAGGTGCTTGACAGTTTGACGGGCGGGTTCAACGAAGTGTTTTGGCTGTTTAGCGTGCTTGATAGAGACGGGCACGTTGAAAATATAGTAATTTCAACAAATCAGCCAATTGTGCTTGCAGACGGAAATGAAAGTATGATATAATTTTCGTGTGAAAACATATTCGACCGCCGAGGAAAAAGAGAAAGCGCTGCTTGTTGTGGTGCTTACTAAAAAAGGCGAAAGTAAAAACCGAAAAACTGACGAAATTACGCGTTTGGCACTTTCTACCGACCTTGAAGTGGAAGGTGTTTTTTCGCAGAACGTTAAAGATTT
>OHBX01000178.1_pt1 | contig 41957 bp, 25 predicted proteins | sample 1577441 | NCBI WGS metagenome assembly OHBX01 (sample SAMEA3879561, study PRJEB24766) | human gut metagenome | biome: human-associated habitat; feature: feces | place: USA | collected 1985/1987 | reverse complement strand
TGAGATATAAAAACGTAAATTTGGTGACCCGAACGTAGAAATGGATGGGATCAGTCGGCTGCTTCGGTCAAAAAGAAAACATTAAACGACAATCCCTATATACCAGTTAAGACAGGATATACCTTTGCCGGGTGGTGTACAGATGAGGCGGCAACTATTCCCTTCGATTTTGATAATACAGTAGTTGACAGGGAGTTGACGCTATATGCTGCATATTCAAGAGACATTGTTCTTACGGACAAAGGAAAGGTTGCAAGAGTTACGGGAGCAAGCCTTTCAGGAGAGAGCCTTCCCAATCCCAATAATACTCATCTGAGATGGAATTTGGGTGGTACGGATCTCGGTATTATCTGGGAAATGGGAAATGGTGAGTATGGAATTCTGTTCGGTGATTCCTATGGCTCGGATTTTAAACCTGTAGGAGGAGGCCCGGGTGCTGCAAGCGACTGGAGGAGCAATGTGCTTGCGTTCTCTGAGAACACGGATCTTGACAACGGTCTCAAGTTCAAGAGCATGTTGGTTAACAAGTACAGACCCGACAGGGCTCTTCCTGTGATAGAAAGAGAAAATTACTTCAGTTTTACCTATATCCCTACTGCGGCGGTGGAGCTTAATGGGAAGCAATATATGCATTATATGTATTGGGAAGTAGGCAATGCCATTAGAGCGGATCAGAACTATTCTTCGATATATTGTTCGGAAGATTATGGCCAGACCTGGTCGAGTTGCAGAGGTAAAATCTCATTTGACACAGATTCATATTTTGCCATGGCAGGATATGCGAAGAAGCCTGGTGATGAATATTGTTATATGCTTGGTGCGCAGTCAGGCAGAGGATATAGGAGATCTACTGCCAAGCTCGCAAGATTCAAATATGATAATATCTTGAATAAGACGGAATACGAATTCTGGAACGGCGGGAAAAGGGAATGGATAAAAGGAAAGGAATCCCAAGCAACTACGGTTCTGGATGGAACAGTCGGAGAACTTTCCGTAATGTATCTTGAAGAATATAGCCGTTTTCTGGTACTTTATTTCGATTCGGAAGAATATGCGATTTGTTACAGGTCTGCCGCAAGAATGCAGGGCCCCTGGTCTAAAGAAAGGGTGCTGTGTAGTGGCCGGAATTCAAAATATGCACAATTGTACGGATCATATATACATCCGTTGTCTGCAAAGAAAGGTTCCAGCACCATATATTGGACAATGTCACAGTGGCAACCGTACAATGTGTTCCTTATGAAGGCTGATGTAAAGTATGCTCCTGAATATTAATAACACACATACTTTTAGTATATGAAAACTAATAAATTATTCTCAATGCTTATAGTTCTTGGAAGCATCATTGCTTGTCAGGAACAAGAAGAAGTGGTCAAACCAAGTGACCCTGTAAAATATGATTTGACAGCAGGCTTTGAAACCACAGCAGGCTTGTCATGGTCTTGGGCTGCGAATGATGAATTTACAGTTTATGACGGGAAAGACGTAAACCCGTTTGTGGCAGCTGAGGGGGGAGAGTCTGCAACGTTCAGTGGCCTTGCAGACGATAATGCAAAGAACCTGATGGCGATTTATCCATCTACTACAGGTGGCCGCTATTATGGAAAGGTAAATATGAAAGTACTGTCGAATCAAGATGCTGCTGATGTATTTCCGAAACAGAATTCATTGTTCGCGGCTTACGTGGAGAAAGGCACTACAAGTCTGACATTCAAACCAATGACTGCTTTTCTGAAAATCAAATTGTCTGCATCTGATGACGTTGTTTCTGTTGATATGAAAGCCAATGCCGACGAGCCTCTTTCAGGAGATGTTAAAGTGGGACTGTTCAGTGAACCGACTATAGAAGCTGCGGAAAGTGCGGTTGCCAATGTGACTTTGAGCGGCAATGCGATGGATGGAGTATTTTATGTTGCAGTCATTCCTCAGACTCTCAGTCAGGGTTATACCCTTACTTTTGTGAATTCCAATGAGGAACGTTTTGTCTCAAGAGTCGATACTCCTGTTACGTTCGAGCGAAATGCAATTTATGACTTGGGCTCATTTGAAAATATGGAATGGTATATGGAACCAAATCCGAATCCTACGACTATTCCGTCAGTATCTATTGTAAAGGCAAGTTTCAAGGAAGATGAATTCAATATGGTTTCTGAAGGATCGTTCGAATATTTTCCGGACAAGCCTCTAAATTATAGATCTCCTTGGGTATTCGATGCTGAAACAGTTGCGGCGCCTGGTCATGATGGAACCCCGGCAAGCTCTATGGACCTCACACAAGATAAATTCGGCTGGCATCGAAATTTCCAGGTATGTGCGTTGAGACAGAACAAGAATTATGAATATAGTGCATGGGCTACTTGTACCCATGGCAATACTTATTTCAGTTGCCGGACGTTACCTTCAGGGACAAATCGTGAACAGAGCGGTTTCGCTTGGGGCCCTACTGAGGAGTGGAAATATATTTCACATATTGTAAATCCGGGGTCTGACTTTTTCTGTGAAGTCATACATGGTGCCTGGTGGGAATCAGTAATGAAAGCTCAATATGACCAGATCAGGCTTATTCCTGAGGGATATACTGCCAAGTCCACAGCTCCAGTTGCTCATTCAGTACTCGGGACTATATCCAATACCACATTTGACGAAGTCTCTGAACTCGGTAAGATTGTCGCTTGGAAAAATAGTGAAGGCCATCTCTGTTTCGTGCTTTCAGATATCACTGTAAATGGCACTCACTATGACACAGCCGTAGCCTTGACTGAAGATTCTGATCTCAATGAGAGCGTGTCAATCAAACGTTTCATTAAATCCGGCGGAAAACTGACACCGGTTCTTGCTCCTGGCGCAGATGTCATTTCCATTGTCCCTAATGATGTATTTGTCCTTAATGGCAAGACATATATGCACTACTATGCGAAGACGTGGCAGGACGAGAATAACATAAACAATTGGAATGTGTCGCATGCAGGCTTCTTGGTTTCTGAAGATGACGGAAAGACTTGGAAGCCAGGCACCGGAAAATGGAGAGGAGACGGCTCATTTGTGGCTTCTTCATTCACGCAGAAGGACAATTGGATCTATGTGCTCGGAACCATCAAAGGACGTGACCCTAATTCTCAGTGGGCAAACTTCTGGATGGCTAAAGTGGATTCTTCACTCGATATAACTGATCCTTCGAATTGGGATTATTTTACTGGTTCTGAATGGGTGCATGGTGACGAGTGGGCAGCAAAACCAGAAGACCCGATTCGCCTGATTTGCGGCTCACGTGGAGAACCGGGACTTGTATATAATCCTAAATTTGACAGATTTATGCTGATTTATCGAGATGAGAAACAGCAGGGACTTGTATATCGGGATGCAGGGAATATTGATGAAGAATGGTCGGGAGAAAAGCCTTTGGCATACGATGATATTGCTGCAGGCATGTATGCACCTTCTGTCATTGATGTTACTGAGAACGGCGAACTCCTTATGGTCGTGCCTCAACTGTAAAAATGATGTTGTTTGTCTGATTTGACAATCAAATGATTCATAACGGGTAACTGATACGTCCAGTATAAGACTATTGGTTGCCCGTTTATTAGTAAATCTCATAGGTATATGAATAGACTCGGTATATTGTTTACATCATTCTGCCTCCTGTCTTGTCTTGTTTCATGTCAAAAAGAAAAACTGGAGCCGATAAATCCGGGAAAAGGGATTTTGAACTTTTCACTCCTCAAGTCAGACAATCTATCACTGTCTGAAGATGTCGTTTGTGCAATATCAGAAGATGGCATTATCACAGGAACTTTCCCTGAACTATTGGAGGACTATCACCTTATACCACGATTTGAATATGATTGTGAGTACGTGACGTCCTCTTCACGGCTTCAAATAAGTGGAACCACTGTTCAGGATTTTTCTAAACCTGTTGTTTATGAGGCTAAAATGATGGATGGGACTTTCCGTAAATATACTGTGAAAATGTCATTCCCTGTCAAGCCGTCACTCCCGGTTATTAAAATTGAAACAAAAAATGGTGCTCAAATCTTAGACAAGAAGAATTATATCAATGGGAAAATAACAATATCAGATCCGGATGCTCTGTATTGGGATGTTCCGGAACTTGTTTTGGAAATGACGGAGAAGGGCATAAGAGGTAGAGGCAATACAACCTGGGATATGCCTAAGAAACCATACAAAATCAAATTGGACAAAAAAGTCAGCATTTTTAATCTTCCTGCTGACAAGGAATGGGTTCTTTTGGCCAATTATTCAGATAAAACGCTGCTTCGCAATGTTGTAGCCATGAAATTATCCAAGATTGTCGGAATGAAGTGGACACCTGCGATGCTTCCTGTTGAAGTGTATTTGAATAATGATTATTTAGGCTGTTATACGTTCTCGGAGCATAAAAAGGTGGCGAAACATAGGATTGACCTCAATATAGTGTCTGATACCGATAATACTGGAGATCTTGTTACTGGAGATTATTACTTTGAAATAGAGTCCCGTATGGACGAGGCGACTTGTTTCTTGTCAGAGATAAATCATCTTCCGATGATGTTCAAGGATCCTGAGTATCCTACTCCAGAACAGTTGTCCTATGTAAAAGCATATTTCCGGGATGCTGAGTTGGCACTCAATGGCTCTGATTTCATGAGCACGACAAAAGGCTGGCAAAAGTATATTGATGCGGAATCTTTCGCTAAGGCGTTTATCGTAAATGAGTTGACGAAAAATATTGATGGAAATATGCGTAAAAGCTCTTTTATCACTAAACAGCGTAAGAAACTTGAAATGTACTTTCTTTGGGATTATGATCTTACTTTGGGCAACTGTGATTATATGGCATCATTAAGTGGGGGTGTTGCTTCCAATGGACCGGAAGGATGGTTCGTTAAAACCACATCAATGGATCAGGGCATCAACTGGTATATACGATTGTCTCAGGATCCTGCATTTTGTGCGAAAGTAAAGGAAATATGGAATAAAGTTTACCCTCAATTCAAAGAGATTCCTTCGGTTATAGATAAGCAGGCATGGCTGATAGATGATGCCCAGACAAGAAATTTTCAGAGGTGGGATATTTTAAATACTTATGTGTGGCCAAATATGGTCGTAACAGGAAAATATAGTTCAGAGATAGCATATCTGAAAGATTTCTATTTGAAGCGGCTTGAATGGCTAAATACGAAGTTTAACATCAAGGAGGGTGAAATCTTTAAATAGCGTATTATGAAACATTTTATCGTATCGACGTTACTGATAATCTCGTCATTGGCTTCATTTGCAGACAATCTGGGAAAGGAAAACTATCCACCTGCGGTCTATATGGTATCTAACGCGCATTTTGATACGCAATGGAGATGGGATGTCCGTCAGTCCATAGGTGAATTTATCCCGAATACGATGTATCAGAATTTTCGCCTTTTTGAAGATTACAGTGATTATAAATTTAATTTTGAAGGCGCTGTCAAATATTCTTGGATGAAGGAGTATTATCCTGAACAGTTTGAAAGGGTTAGAAAATATGTGAAAGAAGGTCGATGGAATGTGGCCGGAAGTTCGTGGGATGCGAATGATCCGAATATTCCGTCTCCTGAATCCTTTATCCGGAACGTGCTGCTTGGCCAGGAGTTCTATAAAAGGGAATTCGGTAAAACTTCAGATGATATTATGCTTCCGGATTGCTTCGGTTTCGGTTACACTCTGCCGACACTTGCAGTTCATTGTGGCTTGAAATATTTTCACACACAGAAACTGGAATGGAGGAACAAGCCGTTCTATAGCAATGGCTGGAAAATTCCTTTTTATGTCGGCTGGTGGGAAGGAGCCGGTGGAGCAAAACTTCTTTCAGTAATGGACGGCGGTAATTATTCTTGGGATCCTGCAGAAAGTAATATTACTGATGACAAGGATTTCAAGTACCGCTTGAGCAAATCACCGGTAAATGCGGTGTTCCGCTATTATGGAACTAAATCTTCACGATATGAGGGAGACAGGGGCGGCTCTCCACTCCCTTCATCATTAGCGTCAATACACTATGCGTCCAAGCATCCGATTGAGTATGCTGTGAAATTTTCAAGTGTAAATGACTTCTTCAAGAAGTATGAGAATTATCCGCAGTTTCCTACATATCATGGCGAACTTCTTATGGATGTCCACGCTACAGGGTGTTATACTTCTGTTTCTCAGATGAAATATCTCAATCGGAGAAATGAACAGATGGCCATTGCTGCTGAAGGAATTGGCGTTGTCGCAGACTGGCTTGGAGGTGTGAACTACCCGCATTATACAATCGATGAGGCGTGGAAAAGACTGCTTTGGCATCAGTTTCATGATGACCTGACCGGTACAAGTATCCCAGAAGCATATCAGTTCTCATATAATGATGAATACATCAACTTGAATCAGTTTGAGAATATCATTCGTACCGGAATGCTTTCGGTTGCATCAGGAATGAATACATTAGTAAAAGGTACTCCTGTGGTAGTCTATAATCCGATTTCGACAGAAAACCGTACACCTGTGGAGTTCGAGATGACACTTGCACCGGGAATGAATGATGTGGCTGTCTATGACAAAGATGGAAGAAAAGTGAAATCTCAGATTGTCTGTCGGAATGGCAGTAAAGTCAAGGTGCTGTTTGAATCACAAATGAAGCCGATGAGTTTGTATGTATATGACTTGAGAGAGACTGCAACAGTTTCAAAGCCACCTCGGACTTCTCTTAAAGTGACATCAAATACTCTTGAAAATAAAATCTATCGCTTGGTACTTGATGAGAACGGTGATATTGTCTCGTTGACAGACAAAAGATGTTCAAGAGAAATCGTAAAGAAGGGCAAGTCATTTGCGCTATCTGTTTTCAACGACAATAAGTCATTCAATTGGCCCGCTTGGGAGATTCTTAAAGAAGTGATAGATCGGAATCCTGTCAATGTTGATGAGGATGTTGTCGTAAGTGTCTCAGAGCAAGGCCCGTTGAGGGCGACTCTGAAGGTTGAGAGGAAGTATGGAGGCACTCGATTCGTGCAGGAATATTCAATGACGGAAGGCGCGGATGACAATCGCATCGATGTCAAAAATTATGTGGATTGGCAGTCTGAGGCAACGTTGTTGAAAGCATCATTCCCAGTTTCATTCGATGCGGATTCTGCAACTTATGACCTTGGATCTGCAAGTATCCGTCGAGGGAACAACACGGACATCGCTTATGAAACTTATGGTCATCAATGGGCTGATATTACAGCAGATAACGGTTCGTATGGCGTTACTATTATGAATGATTGCAAGTATGGATGGGACAAGCCTGACAAAAATACCTTGAGACTTACACTTTTGCATACGCCGCAGACCAAGGAGTGGTGTTCTAACCAAGCCACCCAAGATATTGGAGAACACTGTTTTACCTATTCGATAGTTGGACATCCGTCAGAGTTGAAGCCGGAAAATGCGGCAGCATTGTCAGATGCATTAAACCAAAAGAAAATTGCATTTGCGGCACCAAAACAGAGAGGCCGCTTGCAAAAAGAATTTTCGATGGTCAGTACCGATACGCCGTCTATTCGAGTGAAGGCATTGAAGAAAGCCCAAAATGGTGACGGTATTATTGTACGGACTTATGAGTTGTCAGGTAAAGAGTCCAGCGGCAGAATCATTTTCCCATGCAACATACGTTATGCTGAGGAAGTCAATGGCATAGAAGAGACTGTTTCAACGGCATCTTTTTCCGGAAGAGAGTTGAATGTCAATGTCAAAGGATTCGAGCCAAAGTCTTTTAGAGTATTTCTTTATGACCCGGATGTACGTATTGACGCTCTGGAGATTGAACATATTGGACTTCCGTACAATGAGTTGGCGATAACTTCCGATGCTTTCAGTTCTTTGGGACACATGGATGATGATTGGCATTCGTATGCGGCTGAGCTGTTGCCTGAGAAATTGGTCTATAATAATGTCACGTTCCGTCTTGGTGAAGCGGATAAATGGAATGCATTGTGCTGCAGGAGGGATACTCTTGGGCTTCCTCAAGGGACGTCAAAGGTGGCGATGCTTGTTGCGTCTTCAAATGGCGACAGGGATGTTGAGTTCGATGCAGGTGTCAAAGTTGTCAGAAGGGTCCCTTACTATTCTGGATTTTATGGTAGCTATGGCTGGAAAGGATACTATGATTCGTTCTTGCGGTCAGGCGATATCGCATATGTAGGAACACATAGGCACGATTCGCGCAAAAGGAATGAGATAATGGAATATACGTATATGTATTATGTTGAAGTTCCGGTAGCGGCTGGTTGTGAAAAGCTTATACTGCCCGATGACAGATTTGTTACCATTTTTGCCGCAACGGCTATAAAAGATTGAGTTTTTAAGTATTTAAATAAGATAATTATGTGTAAGAGAATTTTATCATTTTTTGTGTTTTTCAGTTATTTCTTAACAGCAGCAATGGCTCAAAATGGTGGCTCCATACCATTTGCAGATCCGTTTATCCTGCAAGATAATGGGAAATATTATCTTTATGGAACTAACACGGATTTGGGCATTCCTGTTCTGGTGTCGGACAATCTGAAGGAATGGTCATCACCAAATGGAGAGAACTTGTGCTTGGCCCTAAATAGAGATGATTCCTACGGCAATTATTTCTTCTGGGCTCCAGAAGTTTATAAGGTCGGGGATAGGTATATTATGTATTATTCATCGGAGGAACATATATGTGTGGCTGAATCGAACTCTCCAATAGGACCATTTAAACAAAAAGAGAAAAAGCCAATCTTAGAAGAAACGGGAATTGACAGTCACTTGTTTGTGGATGATGATGGAAAACCTTATCTGTTTTGGGTGCGTTACAATAATGGTAACGAAATATGGGTGGCGGAACTTGAAGAAGACCTTGCTCATGTTGTGCCTGGGACTGAAACTCTCTGTATAAAGACGAGCCAAGATTGGGAAAAAGTTTGGCCTTCTGTGAATGAAGGGCCTTTTGTGGTGAAAAATGGAAACGAGTATTACCTGACATATTCGGCCAACTGTTATCTAAGTCCTTCATATGGAGTTGGTTTCGCTGTATCTGAATCAGTCAAAGGACCTTGGAAAAAGAGTGAGAACAACCCTATCTTGCAATTCTATCATGGTTTAGAAGGAGTTGGGCATCATGCGTTATTTGATGGTAATGATGGCAAAAAGTATATTGTCTTCCATTCTCATAATAAACCGGGGACTGTTCATCCTCGTATTGCTCATATTGCAGAGTATTTCTTTGATAATTCTCAAATTGTGATATCTCAAGATTTCTTCACGCCGACTATGAAGTAACAAAAGGATTCTCGCCGCTTCGGAGGGAGGTGGTTTAAGGCCGCCACTTGCGCTGCTGTGGTATGCTTCACACATATGATAAAGGTACCTATAATGAAAATATCACCATTAGTTGGTATTTCTAAAGTCTGTGAATATGGTTACATTTGTGGTTGTCGGATAAACCGAACTGACAAATGACGTTATAGAACAGAATTCAGAAGATGGAAACAGAACACAAGATAACATTGGCCCGGATTGCAGGCAGTATAGTGCTGCTGGCGGTAGCGCATTTCGAACCGGGACTTACAGAAACATGTCAGATAATTCTTTATGCCGCGGCATATCTGGTCATCGGCGGCGATATCGTGTGGAACGCATTGAGAAATGTGGTCCGGGGAGAGGTGTTTGACGAGAACTTCCTTATGGCAGTCGCTACGGCGGGAGCATTCGCTACGGGACAATACCCTGAAGCTGTGGCTGTTATGCTGTTTTATCAGATAGGCGAGATGTTTCAGGACATCGCCGTGGACAAAAGCCGCAAATCCATAACATCGCTTATGGATATCCGTCCGGACTATGCCAATCTCGAAACCCGCGACGGAGAATTTACACGTGTGGCTCCGGATGCCGTGCCGAAAGGAAGCATAATTGTCGTGAAACCCGGTGAGAAAATCCCGCTGGACGGTGTCGTGATTTCAGGAAATTCATCATTGGATACCGCAGCATTGACAGGAGAAAGCCTGCCACGCGAAGCTGGAGAGGGGAGTCAGGTGATAAGCGGGTCAATGAATATGACAGGATTGTTGAGGGTGCGGACAAGCGGCACTTACGGCGAATCTACTGTGGCGAGGATTCTGGACCTTGTAGAAAATGCTGAAAACGGCAAAGCGAAAACCGAGAAGTTCATCACCCGTTTCGCAAAGTATTATACCCCTGCCGTCACAGGCGCTGCCGTACTTTTGGCCGTAATTCCTCCGCTAGTGGACGGGCAATGGCTGCTCTGGCTTCACAGGGCATTGATCTTCCTGGTCATTTCCTGTCCTTGTGCGCTGGTCATCTCCATTCCTCTGACATTTTTTGCCGGAGTCGGAGGCGCATCCAGGCGCGGCATCCTCATAAAAGGCTCGAACTATCTTGAATCATTGGCCCGCCTCGGGACGGTGGTGTTCGACAAGACAGGAACATTGACAGAGGGCAAATTCAGCGTTACAGCTGTCTGTGCATCAGGAAATCACGATGAGAAAGAGCTCTTGTCGATGGCGGCAGCGGCCGAGAAATACTCTGACCATCCGGTCGCCACGGCCTTGAAAACGGCAGCAGAACCCGTCGTTTCCGATATTGTCAATGTGGAGAACTTTGCCGGTGAAGGGCTGAGAGCGGACGTTGGCGGCCATGCGGTCTATGTGGGCAATGCCAAGCTGATGCTCCGCGCCGGTGTCAATGCCTCTGAACCCGAGAAGCCAGGCACGGTAGTCCATGTGGCCGTGGACGGGGAGTATGCCGGATACATCATTATTTCTGACTCCGTGAAACCACAGTCTGCTGCGGCCGTGGCTGCTCTCAAGGCCGAGGGCGTGATGAAAACCGTTATGCTGACAGGCGACAGAAAGGCTGTGGCTGAGGAAGTTGCCTCTGCGCTTGGACTCGATGAAGTGCATTCGGAACTGCTCCCTGCCGACAAAGTGGAATATGTAAAGTCAATGATGACCGAATTGCCGGAAAACAAGAGCCTTGCATTTGTCGGGGACGGTATCAATGACGCTCCTGTCCTGAAAACCGCTGATGTGGGAATAGCGATGGGAGCTGCAGGAAGTGATGCCGCCATCGAGGCCGCTGATGTCGTGCTGATGGATGACAATCCAGGAAAAGTCGCGGCTGCAGTTACGCTTTCACGCAGGACTGTACGCATTGTGCATCAGAACATTGCATTCGCTCTCGGGGTGAAACTGCTGTTCCTGGTTCTGGCGGCTTTCGGTGTCGCCACCATGTGGGAGGCTGTTTTTGCCGACGTGGGAGTGACAGTAATCGCTGTGCTCAATGCCCTTCGTGCGATGAAGTAGATTTCATGCCGCGAAGAGGGTTTCCTCATATTCCAAAAAATCGCTATATTGTCGTGCAATGTACAGATGATTCCGGCATTTTATCCGATGTCCGGCGCGTGTCGGGCGTGAATCATTGAAAACCAATGTAACATTATGAAAAAGAACACATTGATTTTGGCCCTGACGGCAGTAACTATAACTTTAACCACATTGACAATGAGCGCTTTTTGGAATTCAAAGAAAAAATCGGCGGAAACTGACAGCGAGGGACACGTACTGGTCTCATTATGGGCTGATTATCAGCAGGCTGTCTCGCTTGACCGTCCGGCAAAACAGGTCGAAATCCTGTCGAAAATCAAGTCGGAAGCGGCCGAAAAACGTCTTGCATGGGACTATTATGACGCGGCGAAGAAATATGTCTCCGATGCTGCATCGCGTAACTGGAAACTTCAGGATTCATTGAAACTGAATCTTGGAGAGGAACTAGCGAAGTTCGATGAGCCGGTGATGTCGTTCGTCTGGAAATTGTCCAAAGGCGATGAAACTGCCGAGGCCATTTTCGAATATGTCCGTGCCAATGCGAAGAGACTGGAAGCCTCCTGCAATCAGCCGTTCTGGACTTCCTACGATGGCAGGTCCTCTGTTCCGGGTATCCCGGGAAGCGGATTCGTGAAGGAGTTCTATGCCAATGATTATCAATACGCATTGTGGACACTTCTTGCAAAAAACTTCTATACGGGCAAGTTGTTTGCCGATATTGCCGAGGCCTTGGCCGAATATCAGGGCGACAGTTACCCTATGAGTGCATTTCTCGAATACGTGAAGCTGGAAAAGTCCTGGCGCAATACGGACTGGAAGACCTCCGCATCCGTAAAAAAATCCTCTCTGGAGGCGTTTGCTGGCAAATATGCCGGCAAGGCTGTGTCAATGTTTGCCAAAGCTTCCCTGTTGGAGATGGAGTTTTCTTCACTGGGAGAGAAAAAGGCTGGCTCAGATGAGTATAAGGCACTGTATGACGAGTGCGCGGCATTTGAAAAGGAGAGGACTGCATTTACTGGTGTCGAAAGCAAAGTGGTCGGCGACCTGACCACTGTCGAAAACCTGTGCAGTCATTTGACTGCCAAGTCGGTAGAGGTGAGACTTGAAGACGGGAAAATACTCGTTCTGCTTCAGAATCTCAAGTCGGCAAAGCTGTCGATGTCCCCTGATGAGGCCGGTTCGAAAACGGTGCTGTCCGAGAGTCTGGCCAATCCGAAATGCAGTTTCTATGTAAAGGATACGGTCTCGGTGGATTTGCCTGTGGTAGATGACGGGGATTATGTCATTGTCGCGAAAAACGGGATGAACGTCTCATCGAGGAGGTTCTGCTCTCACCGTATTTCCGTTGCATCGAGGACTGACAGCCGGGGGAAATGCATATATGCGGCCGGATGGAAAAGCGGAAAGCCGTTGGAATGTGCTGATCTGCAGTTGTATAAGAACGGAAAGGTTATAGCGTCTTGTGCTGGTTTCAAGTTTGACGGATTCACTCCGCTGCCACAGGAGTTCGTGTCCGTGATGAAGGACAATGTCTATTATACATTGACCTGCTCCTATAAGGGCGAAGATGGTTTCCTGAGAAAATCCGAGCAGCTGTCACTTGACAGCTGGTACAATACGGTGGATTCCGGAGATGACGCCAAAGTGCGTCTGTGCGGTGAGATCTTCACCGACAAGTCGGCCTACAATCCTGGCGAAACGCTTGAGTTCAAGGTGCTCCTATATAATATAGAAGGTAGAAACAATGCGCGTGTGGCACCTCAAGGCACGGAATGCAAAGTGGTCCTGAAGGACGCGCAGGACAATGAAGTGTCGTCTCAGCTGCTGACTACCAATGAATTTGGTTCATTGGCCGGAAAATTCGCGCTCCCGAAGGGACTCAGGAACGGATACTGGTATGTCAATGTCCTGGCCGGCGGGAAAAAGCTGCTTGCGGTCAAACCGGTACGTGTGGACGAGTTTGTCCTTCCGACTTTCGACCTGGAGTTCGACAAGACCGAAACACTGTTCTTCCCTGGTGACGAGGTTACGGTTTCGGGCCGTGTGCGCAGTCTGTCCGGTCATCCTGTATCTTCTGCCAATGCTGTTTACGAGGTGACTTCATACGGAGACAAGATCGATTCGGGCAAACTGAAGATGTCCTCGGACGGCAGTTTTGTCGTTAGTTTCAAGGCTCTTCCCTCTCAGTGGAGCCGATACTATAATGTGGAAGTGAGGATTTCTGATGACACTGGAGAAACTCATGAATATAGTCGCGCAATATGGGTGGCGGATGAGCTGACTCTGGAACTGGAGCTTGCAAATGAAGCTGAAGGTCAGGCATTTGCAACCGATGAGAAGTCAGAAATCACTCCTCGCAGATGGCAGAGTAGAGAAAGTGTGAGCATACTTCGCGGCAATGTCGCTTCTGTCCGGATGGATGTCCTGTCCGATGATGGGGAAGCTGTGCCTGTAAAAGTGAAATACACTCTTCTGAATGAACGGGGAACAACTCTTCTTAGCGGCGAAGCGGCTTCCGGAGAGGCAGAAAACATTGACCTTAAATCTTGTCCGTCAGGACTTTATACTATCAAGGCAGATGCTCAGGCCAGAAGTCAGAGCGGAAAGGAATATACTGATTCGTCGAGTCTGAGGATTCTTCTGGTCAATGATTCCATGACGGTTCTGGACGCGCCTGTGAAGGATTTCATAATGCCGTTCGCTCAGCAGGTGGCGGAGGGCGAAAATGCTTCCATCTGGTTAGGAATGGCCGATGACGCTCCGGTCTGGGCGATTGCCGAGATTTTTGGAGAAAAAGCCAATGTGCTGGATATCAAGTTTGTACAGCTGAGCGGAATGCGCGGCAAGGATGGCTCTCTTGTGAAACTGGAGTTCCCGTACAAGAAGGAGTATCCTGATGCTGTACTGGCAAAAGTGTTCTATTTCAGGAACGGCGATTCCGTGTCTTATTCATATGAGTTCCATAAGGTCCGCAAGTCTGACATCCTGCCGCTGGAGTTCTCTGCATTTGAAGACAGGACATTGCCTGATACGGAATATACATTCTCGGTGAAGATCGCCCCTGAAACGGAATGTCTGGCCGCGGTGTTTGACAAGAGCTCGGAACTTATTGAGCCGAATCATTGGCATGTCTATTCTCCTGTCGAGTACAATGTCTGCACTATTAGTTACAATACCTCACCGGGTTCAGTGGATGCGGACGGCAGAGATGACGTAATCGCCTATGGCTCAGCGCGCAAGTCCAAGTCTCCGGTGTTCTATGCGATGAATGCGAGGGCTGACGTGGAGATGGAATGTGCAGAAGACGCTGCTCCTGTCATGGAGTCCAAGTCATTGGAATGCGGATCCGGAGCAGAACCGGCCGTAAGAGACAATTTTGCCAGCACATTGACCTTCCAGCCTTTCCTGCGCCCGGACAAGAACGGCAAACTTTCGTTCTCTTTCCGCACGGGCGGCACGCTGTCCACTTTCATCGTGTCTCTGTATGCCCACGACCGGAGTATGCGCAATTCCGCACTTCGTAGGGAAATGACTGTCTCGCTGCCTGTAAAGGTCAATGTCGTGGCTCCTGAATATCTCTATCGTTCTGATAATTACCGACTTGCGGCCGGGCTTTCTTCGGTTGCGGAAAACGACGTCGAAGGAACATTGACTCTGAATATATATAAGGGTGGAGATTACAGGGCTCTCGAGTCATCGGGCGCGAAGCCTGTTTCTGTGCAGTCCCTGCGGGTGAAGGTCCCTGCGGGAGGTTCGCTGCGCTCGCTTTTCGATGTCAATGTCAATGAACTGATTTCCGAGTGCGGCACTCTCGGATTCAAGGTTGTGTTCAAGGCGGAAAGCGGCGGCAACGCATTCTCTGATGCGATGTTTGTGCCTGTTACTGTATATCCTGATACTCAGCGTCTTACAGAAGCTCATTCTGCTGTGCTGCTTGCAGGTGCGGACCAGGATGCCCTGATTTCACGCCTGAGGAAGATGTTTGTCAATGCTGACGGGGACAATGCCGAGGTGAAGGTGCTCAGCATTATGGATATGGTCCGTGATGCCGTGCCGTCAAAGGTGGAACCTGCCGGCAATGATGTGCTCACACTTTCGGAGGCTCTGTACGTGAGACGGCTGGCCGATGCGCTAAGAGCTGCCGGCAGAATGCCTGCGAGGGACAGTGTGGTGCTTTCCGATGAGGAATTGATGAAGAAGATGCTGGCCTGCCACAATGCGGATGGCGGTTTCGGATGGTTCGAGGGGATGTCTTCGTCTCCTGTCATAACGGCTGTGCTGCTGGAGCGGTGCGCGAAGATGCTGAAGGCAGGGTTGCTTGACGGCTCAGAGGCAGTGGCCGGCGATGCCGCGTCCGCGAAGAATGTGGAAGAGGTGCTCGCTTCTGCCGTGAAGTATATTGACAAGAGTCAATTCGCTTATCTTCAGGCGATTCCGTTCTGGTGCGGCGGCCTTTCGGACAGCCAATATATGTATGTGAGGTCAATGTATGCTTCAGTGGAGTTTACTGAGTGGAATTCCGTTTCCGGTATCTTGGGCAGCCTGTTTGGCAAGAGGGCGAAACAGTTCCGCTCTGATGCTAAAGCGTACCTGGTCCCTTCCAAGGAGCGCGGACTGAATGGCCACATACTGGATAAGGCACGAAGACTATCGACATTGATCCGTCTGAGTTCTTCCTCCGACGGAATTGCCTTGGCGAAGTCGTGGGGCGTGAGGGTCAATGCGGGTGCACGTCTCGAAAAGTCGGTCGAGGCGGATGTGGCGTCGCTTCTCGAATATGCCGTGATGCACAAAGATGGCGGGATGTATTATCCGAATGCCGTGATGCCGTTCCGCGGACTGCTTGAGAGTGAAGCTTACGCGCATTCTATGCTTTGCGATCTGCTTTCGGGCTATGCTTTAAGGATGCAGAGTGCCGGCAAGGGCTCTGTCAATGCTTCTGAGGCCAAGCGTGTCGCTGACGGTATCCGTCTATGGCTTATGCTGCAGAAGGAGACGCAGCACTGGGAGGCGACTCCGGATTTCGTGGATGCGATAAATTCCGTTATGGAAGGGGATGCGGCCGTGAAATCCGTGAAGGTGGTGGTGCTTTCAGCGGTTACGGATTTGCCTTTAGCGGAGGTGAAGGCTTCCGGAAACGGATTCACTGTCGAGAGAAAGTTCTACAGAATAGGAGTTGGCCCGAGTGCGTCCGGGGAGGATTCTGCCGGAATGTCTGAAGCGTCCTCTGTCAGCGTGCCTGCTGAAGCGTCTATGGGCTCGTCGGGAGTAGGGTCCGGCACGACAGCTGATAAGGCAGGACGTCAGGAGATCAGGCCGGGGGACCGTGTCAATGTCGGTGACAAGATTGTGGCCGAATATGTTATCCACAATGATGAGAACCGTAGTTTCGTGAAGCTCAGTGCACCTCGCGAGGCTGCATTCAGGCCGGCAAACCAGTTTTCCGGAAGATACGGATGGTGGCTCTCGCCGCTGAGAATCGCGGATTGGTATTCTTTCACGCCTCAGGGCTACCGCAATGTCAAGTCTGCTCTCACCGAGTATTATTTCGATTCGTACCCGGAAGAGAATACGGTAATCAGTGAGGAGTTCTTCGTGACTCAGACAGGCACGTTCTCGGCTCCTGTCGTGACGATCGAATCCCTCTACGCCCCTCACTATCGCGCCAATGCCCCGGCACTTCCGCCTTTAGTAAGTCTCTGATCACCAGCAGAAGTGATTTTGTCCGGAAAATGGTGGGTGTTTACGGATAAGTTGTTTTTTTTGATGTGTCCGTGAAACCCCGCCTTTTTACGGACAAACTGTAGATTCCGGGGCAACCAAAATCAGTAATAAGGGGGTTTTGTCCAACTTGTCCGGAGACAGGTTAGTTCTTACGGACAAGTTGTTTGTGTCTCTTATGGTGACTGTCAGGATTCTTTGCCCGAAAACATTTTGTCAAGCTCGGCTGTGGTGGCGTTTTTGACCGTTACCTTGCAACCGTAGGCACTGAAAACGACAGTTACTGTTTTTCCGTTTTCCAGAAACTTGACGTCCACACCTTCATGGGTGAAATGGTTTTGTACCCTGCCTTTTTTTCCGAATGGCGGCGTATTCTTTCACGCAGATGTCCGTGACGTTGGATGGAATCAGTCGGTAAATGCTCTGTACATTTTCCATTGCGACGGTGCAGTTCAGCTCTGGCATTGCAGTGGACTCAAAAGAAACTTTTCCCTGCTCTGATGCTTTTGAAACTGTCGTTTCTGTTTTCTTTGTGGTTTTTCTGTTTCCGCGGCTTCGGAGCAATTTCCGTTGGCTGATGAAGTTTACGCATGAGTTCACGCATCTTTTCTTTGCGGTTCTATTTCTTCGCAAAATAAAGCGGTTCAATGTCGATTCTGAAGACAGTTTTGTCTCATATAGCAATGGCTGGTTCGGCTACCACTTGATTACGCTTGCCCCGTATTTCGTTCCTCTTCTGACATTGGCCCTGCTCCCGTGGCGATTCACGACAGGCATTGCCACACCTGTTTATCTGCATGCGATAGATGCCCTGATCGGCTTCTCATATGCGTTTCATATATGTTGCTGGGTTAAACAGGCCAGGCTCCACCAGATATCGCCGGTCCGGGCATCGTGCTCTCCCTGCTGATTATCACCACCTTCCATATAGTCAATTTCTGTCTGGTCATCCTTACCCCGTCCAGCGTCGTCGTCCTCGCTATCCAACGAGTCTTCAGTTACTTCCCGTCGGACTTCATTCTCGGACTGCTCCGCTAGAGCGTAACGTCCCGCGGCCTTGCTGATCCCAGAGCCAGCTTTACCTCGCTATCCACTTCTCGACGGTGCGGGTCTGCGAGGAAATGTTCACGCCGACTTTGACGAGGTTCTTGCCTTCTTCGAATTTGTAAGGCAGCATATAGCCCTTGTCATCAATCTGCTTGAGCGCATCCTCCGCAGTTCCGTCCACCTTGAATTCGAATACATAGATGCAATTGTCCGTGTAGCAGACCGCGTCAGCCCTGCCGATGGCGGATTTCACTTCCGTGCGGATATAGAAACCGAGCAGCGAGAAAATCAGGTAAATGATTGTCTGATAATGTTTTTCGGTCTTGTTCTCCAAGTCATTCGGTATCCCTGCAAGGTACGCCTGCAGCTTCTCCATAGCCAGGTCAATGTCCTTTGAGTCCATTGCGGCATAGAAATGTGCCACGAATCCCGACGCAGTGCCGGTCTTGCTTGGGTACTCTCCCAAAAGTCCTCTCGTAAAACCGATCTTGACTTCCTTGTTCGGATATCCCAGAGTATAGAGCTGCATCCTCTCGTCGTATGACTTGATGGTCAGATAACCGGTCTGATAAAGCATTGGCAATGAATTCTCCGAAATCTCCGGAGAAACGTCGAAATCCGATTGCGGAACGAGCGGGATATTGTCCAGCGTAGTCTCGTCGATAGGGTTTTTCCGTAGTCTCTCGATGAGGTAAGTCGGGGTGCCGGTGTCGAACCAGTAACTGCCGAAATTCTTGTCTGACAATGCATTGAGAAGACTATACGGATTATAAATGTCTTCAGACTTGCTGCAGAAGTGATAGCCGTCATAGTTGGCTTTCAGTTGGTCGAGCGCATCAGCTATAGTAATTCCCTGTTCATCCGCAAGCGCTTGCACTTCCGGCTTCATATCGTTCTCCAGTTCTGTCTGGGAAATGCCGCAGATGGCGGAATACTGCGGAATCATTGAAATATTCTTCAGATTGTTCAGCTCGCTGAAAATGCTGAGTTGTGCAAACTTGTTGATTCCGGTAATGAAAACGAACCGCAGATACGGGTCCAGACTCTTGATCGGGCTATAGAAATTCCTCATTATCTGCCTGAGAGCCGGTAACTTGCCTTTGTCGTTCATCACGTCCAAAAGAGGCGCGTCATATTCGTCAATGATGATTACGGCTTGCTGGCCGGTCTGCTCGAAGGCGGCTTTCACCAGGAATTCCAGTCGCGCATTTACATCGACGTCATCCACATTCGGGAGCTTTCCATAAATGGCCTCATACCCTTCCAGTTTATATCCGAGAGTGCGTACTAGTTGCTCCTCATCCAAATGTTTGGCAGTGGACATGTCGAAATGAAAAACCGGATGCTTAGTCCATTCCTTCTTTACCTCGCCCGCTTTCAATCCCTCGAAAAGATCCTTCCTGCCCTCGAAATAGCAGTGCAACGTGGAAGACAGCAACGACTTGCCGAACCTGCGCGGTCGGCTTAGGAAAACGTATTTGTACTTATCCGCAATGTCATTGACATAACCCGTCTTGTCAACGTATATATACTTTCCGGATATGATTTCCGCAAACGTCTGTACCCCAATCGGGAATCTTCTAATCGTCGTCTCCATAGTCCAAAACTTTACACATCTCCAAAGATAACAATTTTTATGATTATTTTCTTCTGTCTGACCGCAGGGCTTAAAGAACACGCGTCTATCCAATGTTTACCTTTCTGGTTTTTTTTTGCATTGATATATACGAGGCACAAAATTTGCTTCAGAAAAAGCACCGAATCCCAAATATGAAGGAGATAATAATATTTGTAGCATTATTCTTTTCTGTATGTACTTCATCTTGTCAATGTATTGACGGAATAGATGTGTCTAGACATCAGGGTGTAATTGACTGGAAAGAAACATCCCGAAGTCTGCCAAAAAAAGCATTTGTATATATAAAATGCACAGAAGGCGCAACTTTGACTGATCGTAATTACAGGATAAATGCGACTCAGGCAAAAAGTAATAAACTGTACGTAGGAGGATATCATTATTTTCGCATGACAAGTTCTGCACATGATCAGTTTATAAACTTTAAAAAAGCGTTAGACAGCATTGATTTTGATTTGATTCCGATGGTTGATGTAGAGACCGACGATAGGCATTCAAAAAAAGAAATGCAGGACAGCCTTCAAGTACTATTGAACTTATTGGAAAAAGAGTATAAAGTTCGTCCTATAATCTACGGTACGCAAAGATCATATAATACTTTTTGTGCACCAAGATTTAATCATTATCCGCTATATATCGGGCGTTATGGAGAGAATGCCCCTATAGTTAAAGGACCTTCCCATTACACAGTGTGGCAATACACGGATAGGGGCGAACTTTCAGGAATAAACAAAAAAGTAGACCTTTGCCGCTTTCATAAAGACAAAGGTCTTAAAGATATACTCATGAAATAATTGCTATTTGTGAGTAAAACATTGAGCGACAGTTTCTAACCACGCTATGGGGTGATGCGAAGTCAAAAGCCATTACTGCTGTCAATACTGAATTGCTCGACGCCAACTGGCAGACTGGCAAATATATAGTAGAATATGAGCTTAAAGGCAAAGATAGAGCGGAGTATGGCAGACAATTGCTCGTGAACCTTGCCAAAGACCTGACTGCTAGAAATGGCAAGGGCTTTAGCCGTTCTAATCTTGTCTATATGCGTAAGTTTTATCTTGCTTTTCCAATTTGTGAGACGGTGTCTCACAAATTGACATGGAGTCACTATTTTGAACTGTTGAAGTGCGATAATGCGCTTGAAATGCAGTTCTATTACAAAGAGTCCATCAAGGAGTGTTGGAAAGTCAGGGAACTGAAAAGACAGATGAAAAGTTGTCTGTTTCAGCGATTTGCGCTAAGTACAGATAAGGCAGGAGTTCTTGTGTTGGCTAACGAGGGACACCAAGTACAAACTCCGCAAGATATTATTCGCGACCCATTCGTGCTTGAATTCGCGGGGCTTCCCAAGCAGAAACGCTATAAGGAGAGTGACTTGGAAAAGGCTCTCAAAGACCACATGGAGCAGTTCCTTTTGGAAATGGGGCGTGGCTTTGCTTTTGTCGGCAGGTAATTCCCCATGCAGATTGGTAGCCGACAATTCAAGGTGGATTTGGTGTTCTACAATTGTATTTTGAAATGCTATGTGTTGATTGACCTAAAACGAGCAGAGATAAAGCATGGTGATATAGGGCAGATGAACCTCTATTTGAATTATTTCAAAACAGAAGTGTGTCAACCAGACGATAATCTGCCAATTGGCATAGTTTTGGGCGCGAGAAAAGACGAGCTTCTGATGGAGTATGCCTTGGAGGGCATCACAAACCAGTTGTTTGTGGCGCGCTACCAACTTTATTTGCCAAAGCATGAGGAATTGCAAGCTCAGCTTAACAAGTTGTTAGACGAAACAGAATAACCTAAATCTCGCACAAAGCAAAGCTTTTTTGTCTGGTCAGACCTCATATTCCTGTATTATTTTGAATGGCGGATGCGTTGTGCTTTTTTCTCATTTTTACGTATCAGATATGGCGACTCGGGAAGTTCCGGAAGAAGGTTGTCCATGGCATTGATCTGGCCTATGGCTTTCATCAGGAGGATGAACGTCGACAGTGTCAGGTTGTCCGCCACTCCGCTCTCGAATTTGTGGATGGTGGTCAATCCGATGCCGGACTGCTCCGATATATCTTTTTGGGTGAGTCCGCAGCGCATCCTGTAATCCTTGAAACGCGTGCCCATCAATCTGACGATTTCCGGTGTCGAATATTCATATAAATCAGCCATTGTCATTTCTTTATTTAACTATCACTATGTTGATAGTTACGTTACTATTCAGCCTATTATCTTCACGTAAGTGATAGTTAGTGATTGTCTGCTGCTTCGCTCAGATTGAAAACATTTAACGACAATCCCTAAATAAGGGTAAGCCTCCGGTGATGCCCGTCATTGAATCCTGAAATATCAGGGTTACCTTCGCGGAAAACATTTTTCTTATGATGACACGCGAAGAAGTTGCGGAGGTTATAACCTACTGCAAGAAGAACGATATCTCCCACAAAACAAGGCTGGCGGAACTTGGCATCCCAGCATGGAAGTTCTACGACAGCAAGTCCCGGTATGCTCTTGAGCATGAATCTTCAGAAGCCAAGGGTGAGTTCCTGCAATTGTATGCCGGCGACTCATCCGTGCCCATGCCGTCTTTTGCGGCGACATCAGGCAGGAAAGCAAAAGGCAGGAAAGACTCCCCATCATCCCAGATGCTCAGCATTGAATTGCGCACGCCCAACGGCGCGATTATGCGTATTCAGGGAGAGATGAGTCAGAACTTTATTCAAAGTATAATCAAGGCCTCCAGCAGTCATGTTTAGTCTGAACTTAATCCTTGTTCTTGTGGAGGATGGTCTCAGAGTTCGGTATATTTGCGTGTGGATGGCTCTGAAATCCCGTCTTAATCCTTGTTCTTGTGGAGGATGGTCTCAGAGCAGGCATATCAATGTTTAAAAGCACTAACTGAACAGTCTTAATCCTTGTTCTTGTGGAAGATGGCTTCAGAGAAATTGACACATGGATTTACACTTTATTTACAGTCTGTCTTAATCCTTGTTCTTGTGGAAGATGGCTTCAGAGTATCCCAATGAAATGGCGAACCACACAATCACAAAAGTCTTAATCCTTGTTCTTGTGGAAGATGGCTTCAGAGAATTACAGGGGTTGCGTAAAAGAAGGCGAAACGGCCGTCTTAATCCTTGTTCTTGTGGAAGATGGCTTCAGAGGCCGACAACGAGGAAGCGAAAGACTATTATTTCCGCGTCTTAATCCTTGTTCTTGTGGAAGATGGCTTCAGAGCTTTCAAGGAAGCGAAAGACGCCCAAGAGGGTTGTCTTAATCCTTGTTCTTGTGGAAGATGGCTTCAGAGTCGCAAAAAGGTACGCAAGGGACGGGGAGCAACTTGTCTTAATCCTTGTTCTTGTGGAAGATGGCTTCAGAGTTCCCAGAGAGGAGTGAGATGCGTATAGATGTTAGAGTCTTAATCCTTGTTCTTGTGGAAGATGGCTTCAGAGCCCTAACACATAATACATCTTACACCATGAAGACATTGTCTTAATCCTTGTTCTTGTGGAAGATGGCTTCAGAGAAACTTTGAAAGTTATCTTAGAATAGTTTCAAAGAAGTCTTAATCCTTGTTCTTGTGGAAGATGGCTTCAGAGATTTACTATGACAACCTCAATAACAAGGCAAATGGGTCTTAATCCTTGTTCTTGTGGAAGATGGCTTCAGAGACTTGGGTTCTCTCTCTCATGTATCAGGGAGGAGCAGTCTTAATCCTTGTTCTTGTGGAAGATGGCTTCAGAGTTTAATGTGAGATTTACTGTAAGAGTTTCTAGAGTCTTAATCCTTGTTCTTGTGGAAGATGGCTTCAGAGCTCATCCAATGCTGAGCAATGTTACTGGCTCAGATGGTCTTAATCCTTGTTCTTGTGGAAGATGGCTTCAGAGAGCAAAAAATGCAATGTGATGACCATTAGACTGTTAGGTGCCGAAGAAAACGAAGAAAAATTATTTTTCAACGAAAAAAGTGTACCTTAATAACTTCTGAAACCCAGACTTTTCAAATAACTTTCTCTATGCAAAGTTAGAGAAAACTCATATATAAACAAAATGTCAAAGAACTTTATGCACAGGGAAATCATCGAAGATAATCCCTGTGCTTTTATCTTGTTCTATTGTTCCTCAAGCGTTTCTATGAGCTGCGTTGTTTGGGCATCACCAAGATACTGAATCAAAGTCCTTCTCATGCTATCAATGGACCAACTGCCTCTCCTTGGATGTTTCTCGCGCTCATTGATGCCTGGATAAATATCAATTATATTGTTGCAAATAAGATCTTTGTCAGAATCAGTCAAAGCACCATTGTCCCGGATGTATCTGTCAATCCTTCCAGTATAAGCTCTTAATGTGCCGTTAAAAGGACTGTTAGGAAGGAATGGCAATATGCCGTTTCCATAGTTGCGAATCTTCTGTATCAAGGTATTACATCTACTTATGAGCTCCATGAACTCTATAGCGTGGTTAGGATATCTTTGCGATAATTCTGTGAATGAAGTGATATGCTGCTCCATTCTGTTTATGAGGTTATTTTTGTCCTCGTCGTTTAAGTGACCAGAGAGTGCATTTACACTATTTTCAGTCTTGTTGAAAGCATGGATAACCTCATCACGAGATATGCTGTAATCATTTTCTCGTGTTTTATCGATTTGATCCTGATACTGATCTGCAAGATTTCGGATTTCACCATTTATATCGCGCTTCATCTCAGAAATAATCTTTTCCGCTTTACAGAAATCACGATTTGTAATCAGATGTGGTACTCTGACGGTGTAAGTCTCTATGATATCGATTCGGGCTAGGCTCTGACTATCTTCTTCTTCAATATCATTGTCGATATCCTGTTTGAATAATCTATTTGTGTCAGGTTGCTCCGTAATGTGTAGCACTCTATTGTCTAGAATACTGCTAAAAGTAGGTAAGTTCTCTTTTTTCTCTGACTTGTTCAAAACGAATTCATTCTCGTTACGATTTATAGACATACGCATGTACGAGAAATTATTGTTATTGACGGTTGCATCTATACCTCTTGCCATAGCGCATAACTCGCGGATGGAATTTGAGTTTTCCCATCCTGTGCCAATACTCTCTGTCATCACATCTTTAAATTTATTAAAGTAGTAATCAGTTTCCTGTTGAGTCGGATCATCAGTCTTGGCGAAAATGTCTTTTATGGAAATAACTGAAAGTTTATCAATGCTGATCTTTACTTTACCATATCCAAGCGGTTTTGCTTCACCGATAGAATGGCAGCATTCCGGATGTCCATTGAATGTCAATGCTGCAATCAACGCACCAAGTTCACACTCCTTGAGATTATGGAATGTGATACGGCCTTTAAATGACGTGCCCTGAGCAAGTGGTTTAAATTTACATGTCTGAGAGTCGGTGCCTTCATTTGGTGGAAGGAGGGTTGTTCGTACAGGATATCGTTTTCTTCCTTTGATTTGTGCATTGGCGTCATTCCAAGTGCCGCTACTTGCATATAGAGGCCCATAGGACGGTTTAGGACTGCCTAATATGGTGGTAACAATATCACATTCAGCAGGCGTACCGCATGCAAATGCATGTGAAATATTGACTCGACCCTTCAACTGTTTTAAAGATTCTTTTGCAGTTCCGAAAATACATTCGGCAAGATCTTTTCTTCTATTGCTTTGTAATTCTATGGGGATGGCTCCTTTTATGAAGTTTGCTGTCGGTATACGGAACATATATGCGAGTCCAATTGCATCTATAGCACCTAAATTGCCATTTCTTCTCATGAAAAAAACAGGTACGCGTTTACCTTCGTTTAGGTAGCTCTTCCAAATGTTTTTGTAGTCATAATTGTTTTTGTGAACCGTTATAAAATCATCAATGATTTGTGATTCTACCTTTTCATAAGTGTTTGATTCGAAAAATACAAATTCGTAATATTTTCCCTCCCATTTTAATCTATCTAGCTGTCTATTATATCTTTGTTCTCGTCTGCTTGACTGTCCTGTTACAACGATGCTGCCTGAGCGCCCATTCGAATCAAAGTTGGTGATAAACTTTCCATATTCATCATAACTACCAGAGAAACTATTGTGTAATGAATACTCGATGTCGTCTAAACGCTTATTAACGTCAGTGAGATTCAACTTTAGTATTTCCTTATATTTGTAATAGGCAGACCGAAGGTATTCTTCTGTATCTTTATCAGCGTTATTTCTGTCTATCGAGAAATGTAGTCCGAATTCAGTTAAGTTGGTTCTGCGTAAGTTGTCTATCTGTTCTGGCGAAATTCTTCCTGGCTCTCCGCAATCATTGATAAAATATTCTTCCGAACCATCTTCGGCAAGCCGTTTATATAGCCAGCCACAATGAACGTTTTGTATATTTTGTTTATAAAATTTTCCTTCAGAATTGTTGCTAAGATCTCTGATGCCAAATCGTGCGTCTTGCACCTGCGTCATCTTCCCGAAACTGAGAATCTCGAGCACATTGCGAATTTCTCCCTTGATGGAAGTGCTCGGAATAAAAAACTTTCCGTCATGAGTTTTACTGAACGTGGAATCGGGGTGTTCCCTATCAGTATAGCCATTCCTGACGAATATCGGAGTTTCGGCTTCAATAGCATATTCAATGCTGCCGCTCACTCCATCTTCAAATGGAATGTCCTGTGAAATGTGATTAGCCCATGATGGGTAGAATGCTTTGTTCTCGAGAGGAACGAAGTTATATGGTGCTTTAATCATGATTGCCTCCTTTTATTTTGGTGCCGAACCCCTTGAATACCAGTCCCGTCGGACGTAGGGTTTCCCAATTGTCATTGATTTTATCTTCTACTGTTTTCCAGACTCGAATGAAGTTCAGCGGCTGGGATAGTTCAAGCCTGCTGTTGGCAATATATTGCTCCACTTGTCCCTCTGTCATCACTGCTGAATCCGGAGCGATGAATCTATGAGCGTTGAAATCATAAGTTTTGACAATATATTTTCCGTCAATGAATTTGATGCTGATAGACTTCTTCTCCTCATCCGAGTAAAACTGTCCCTCAATGATAAAAGGATTTCTCTTTTCGTCCAGAATGAGTTCGACAGGCTTATTATTGTATGTTTCTGGCTCTGTCTGGTCGCTATACCAGAGATAGCCTTGTGCGTTTTTTAATTTAATATCTATGCTCATAGCATTTGTCCGTTTTTAATGATTGAACACTTGAATGTGCCATGACCGCGTCCGCTTCCTCCTCCGAAGGTCAATGTGCCTAAATCAATGTCCTTGAGCGCTCTTTCAAGACATTCTAAAGCATCAGTTAAGCCTTCTTCTCCGGTATCCTTTACCATAATTGTGGTTTTGAGTTCCAAGTCTCTTCCGTCAATTACTTTCTCTGAAAAGAGTGCTCCATCGATAGCCCCTCCAGTGAATCTGTCGATGCTGACGTGGTTGAACACTTTTTCCTTTTTTTCGTCCTTTTCTACGAATAAATCGTTGAAAATGCATATTCCGCGTCGTAAGTCTTCTTTATCTTTCTGGTATCCGAAAAGCAGCCCTACGGCTGTGTTCATTCCTCCCGAATAATTATCAAATTCTTCTATAGGAATCTGCATTGCATATTTGACCTCTTTAAGGTTGCTATAAAATGCAACTCTATGAGCGATAGCCCCTTTCAATGATGTCGCAGGAATCAAGTGTTTTTCCTCGAAAACACCTTCGTTTTGGTCCTTCCATTCTATGTACTCTTCCCTTACCTGAATATCATCTACATCTTTGTCTCCAAATCCTGCTCCGAAGGAAAAGAAATCGTTAGGTGTCAATGTCAGTTCATATGTTATCCATCCTTTATCTGTCGAAGACTTTTCGAATGAATCCCAGTCGGCATAATTTGAGGATAGGATTGAGGAATAATTCAGGTACTTGTCCAGTTCACATTCATTGCTCAAGATAAGAGTCCTCTTCTTGATTTCATGGACTTTCATCTTACCGAAACCATTTCGCGTGCCTCCGCCGATTCTGAAGGTTGAGGAATATAACGAAGAAAGCACCTCGTCAAAAAAAGAACGTGCGGAATCAATGTCTCCAGATTTAGCAACCATTTCCATGTCAAAGGCGAATCTACAGCCCTTATAGATGACCTCTTCGTCGAACTTTCCGGCATTCTTTGCAACACCTTTGTCAGTTAAACAGACGTGGTTTCGCTTGGGCAAGCGTTTGAATCTGTTCGAAAAGTCAGTATCAGATAGGTTGGATATCCCATCAATGACATTGCCTTTTAAGTCAATGATTTTTCCTTCACTAAAAATGATGTCTGAGCCTTTGGAATCATTGTCATTTTCCTTGGAGGTACTTTTGACGCCGAAGAAAGTGCCCTTTGTCTTTTCGTCCAAAGCATGGCTGAGAATACCTGCTATGCTTGTTCCAGGTATATATGGTAAGCCATTGACGTCCTTTAGAATGGCAGCGTCAGTAAGCATTGTCTTTCTTCCGGAACCTATGACCAATGGAGTTTCAGCTTCGAGTACGACATGTGCCTGAAGCCGAGCATCGTATATTGTTGTGTTTGACATAATCAATTCTGTTTACATTTTTTAGCCATTTCTGCCGAAAGATTTATCATGATATATCTCCAGTTGGCGTCGTTGACCTTTTCATTCTTTATCAGGTTATCTATCTGGGTATATAGCTCTTGTTTCTTGAATTCCCATTTATCTTTGGCTACGCCATGGTTAAGATATTCCTGTAAGTCATCATAGAACTTGCTCAAGTCAGATGACCTTTCCGCAAGATTTCTTATATATCCCCACTGAGAAGCGAACTGCTCGCCGTTTTTCTTGAATGTCGGCAATAGCTTATTAACCATATCATTGACAATCTTGTAATTCTCATTCTGCTGGTCTGATAGCATACGTGATTTCAGTACTTGTAACAAACAAGTATTTAACGAATTAGCGGGTATAAATATATCTTCACTCCTTGTGCCTTTGTCCGCTTCGCTCTTGGTGAACGTTATAGGAACTCTTCCCTCTTCATCGCTATCCAAGAAGGCCGGATTGTATATCACTTTCCCGAAACCCTCGCATTGATAGGCCCCGATATATCTGGAGTCGGAAGGGGAGTGCGTCCCTTTCTTCAGGTTTACTACGAATACACTGCCTTTCTCTACTCCGCATCTGTCCGTGTCAGGATTTTGTCGTTTTGCATTCCATGGCGCATACTGGAATGTCCTGATCTGAGACTTTTCCCAGTCAATTTCTGCATTGGATTCAAATCCGAGATCTTCTGCTGTCGGTTGGAAAGTAGGCATACCTGAATATTTGTCAATGAAGATGAGACGGCCATCGGCATAAACTGTGGCGAAATCTCCAGTTCCTACGTTTCTGGAATTGAAAGTAACAAACTCTTCATCTGCCGTAATTTCTACCAGTCCATACTGAGATGTCTTAGAATGACCGATGTGTCTTTTACCTATTAGCGCTTCATTTATGGCTTTCTCAAGACTGTCATTGTCAATCTCTACTTCGAAGCCGAGCTCAAGCCCTTTGCGAAGGGATTCATACGAATACATCTGCTCGCCCTTTGATCTGCGCTTGTCTCTGTCATATGCGGACTTTATTGCAACAGATTTGTCTGTTTTGATTTCTAGGGCAGAATCATTGTCAAAGGTGTAGAATCCGCTTCTGCATTGTTTTGGCTGAGCGTCACCGGGATTCCATTTGTACATGATATATGCTCCATCATCGAAAAGATTTTCTCCTTTTTTATAATAATAGACAGCAGGAATTCTTAGTGAACGAATGTTTCCGGACAATGGATGCGCGTCACCGAATCTGACGTGGCCGCTGTGAAACATCTCAAGAGACTCTTCTTGCGAGAGTGTTCCATATAACTTGGATGCGGCGATCCCCAGAAATGCATTTCCCGGGATGAAGTCCAGTGTCCCTTGTTGTGTCTTGGTGCCGGCATTCTGTGTCAGAATTATATCTGATAACAGAGTGCATTTATATTTCAATGTCTTCATAGTCAGATGGATTTAATGGTGAACTTGCATCTGCCGAGGCCTCGATTCCTATTCTCGCCCAGGCGTTTTATGAATGCGAGGCTATCCTCAAACAGTTTCTTGGTCTTATCATCTTCCTCTGGAATGTTAAGAATCTGTCCTTCTAAAGTGCAAGGAAGTGTGACCTGTGTCTTTCTGAGACTATGATTGACGGCAATGCCGTTATCACCGATAGCTGTGGAGGCAACAGCCTCAAACAGATAATTCTGTGCATTGGCATTGATAATGGCATCGTAGTCGGTGGCTGGGAATTCAGCATTTGAGAAGAACGCCTTGCCAATCTGAGGAATTTCCGCTGTTTCGCTTCTCTTGCCAAAAATACTGTCAATGATTTCTTGTGAAGGGTATCTGCCCGGAGCAAGGCAGATCAATGTTTCGGCAGCTTCTCTGATAAGTCCTTTGATAGTTTTACCTGGCACGAAAGGCATTCCTTTGGCGTCTTTTATGACCAATGAATCGACATCGGCCCCAGCTGAAAGTCCGGATCCGCAGTGCCAATATGAGAAGAACTCGATTGTATATGTAATATCCATAGTTCTGAGTTATTTCGTTTGTTGGTAGATTATAGAATGCAATGACAAAACATCATATGCGGGATAAATGTTGTGCTTAGAACCTTTCTTGTCCGTGAAGGTGCGCCAAGAAGTCAGAGTCTCAGCTTCGTTTTTCATTGAAATATTGACTTCTTTAATCCTGTCAAGAATCTGCTTTGCTTTTCCGAGTCCATTTGGCTCCATCATTGCTGAGAGCCACTGTCTGATGTCTGATTTTAAAGCATTTCCATCCTTACTGTCAAGCTTAGTCACTCTTTCTATCAGATTGTCTATTGTCCATCTGTCAGGAGTATCATTCAGGTAATATGCCCCATATTTGAATGAATGTCTTTCAGGTGTGGTGAGTTCACGTTTCGTTATATCTTCGTAGGACTCAACGAAACTGTCTTGAACTTTATGGAACATTATGCATGATTTCTCGCGATTGGAGTCTTTCTTTGCAGCGGCGCATAATTCTTCGGCCAGATTGTATGCATAGTAGTAAGGGAATGATGATTTTACGTATGCAATGCCGGCACAGGCTGTCAGACCATTTTCGAGAACTGCATATTTCTCTGCGAGTACTTCGAAATTCTCTTTGGTGAATTTTTCAAAGGCCTCAAGATAGTTCTGAATAAAAGACATTGCCAAACTGCCTCTTATTATGACGGTGAGGTCATCGCCACCCAAAACGACTGGTCTGAAAGGAAGATCTGTCCCATTCTTGATGGCATTTTCGAAGACTATGCCAGCCGCAGATTTCGCAGCATCGATAGTCGATTGATTCAGCAATGAAGAAAACGTATGAAAATCTCTGCCGGACGAGTCGTTTTCACTGATGGCCTTGACGATTTGCCCAAGTCCATTGCCATCTGCGTGTATGACGGCTATCCAGTCATTAGTGTCGGTGAAACCATCCACGCGGTTAGTGATATTAACCATGTCTGGCATTTCTTCTCCTATGGCTTTCTTTAGCAGAGAATATGTGTCTGCGGCCTTGCGCTTGCGGAATGTTCCTTCGTCGCAATAGTCTTCCGGATTGCTCATATGATATCTTTCCGGCAGGCCCGTTTCACGAGAGCGTTGTATGCCCATAAGCCCTAATGTGAGAGGCTGCATTGGCATGTTCCTTTCTTCGCGGAGACGGATTTCTAATTTGTGAAGTGCGTCAGACAGATTAGTAACATCTCGAAGTTCTATTACAGCCTGGCTGATAGTTATTCCTGAAGCGGCTTCCAGAACTCGTTTCGGAAACTCTCCGAAGACTTCTTTACACTTGTCCTCATTGTCAAATATGTATTTGATGTTGCCGGCAGCATTGATAATGGCATTTTCATCTTTTTCAAGTTCAGTTATGCTGATTCCTAACTGTTCGGCGAACATCTTGGTGCATATTTCCTCGACAAGTTCGCTGGCTCCGACAATCTCTCTCAGGGTGTTGGTCTGGAAGATGAAGCTCTGTATTCCCTGGACAGCGGCTCCATATAGAAATTTGCTCATGGTCAGTAATTTAAATTTGTTACTAAGCGTGGTTGTATAAAACGCACGCTTCAAATTTATCCGAAAATTAAGAGAAATCCAATATGCAAATTCGGAAAATTGAAACGATTTGCAAAATGAACCAAATATGAACCAAAACTTTTTCAGATGATGAGGTTATACTTGAAAAAAAAGTCATAAATTTGGTTTTGTAATAAACTGAAACTATGCAAACTGACAATATGCTGAATGTCTTTACTCTATTCACTGACATTGATTTAAAACAAGAAGAAGTCCCTCTGTTTCGTGGGGCCATGATTCGTGTTGCCGGATCCGATAATGTGGATTTTCATGATCACGAAAGTGAGGGATTCAGATATCTGTATCCTCGTGTTCAGTATAAGATAATCGACCATAAAGCTTCAATTGTTTTTGTGGGCGAAGGTGCTGAATCGATAGGAAAAATCTTGTCTGGTGCTGGAGGAAAAATTCAAATTGGCCGTCGTTCCGCAGTCTTCAATATTACTGGCATGCCTATGTCTCAGTCGGTGGTTCAGGTCAATGATATAAGTAACACATATAAATTGTCTCGATGGCTGCCACTGAATCAGGATAACTATGAGTTGTTCTCTTCTTTGGAGAGTCTGCAGGAAAAGTGCGCTTTGCTGGAGCGATTATTAATCGGCAATATTCTTTCGTTTGCTAAAGGTGTAGGAATATTTTTCGATTCAGAGGTTGAGGTCAATCTTGTGGATATCGAGAAAATGGAGCATTATAAGTTTAAAAATGTGAAAATGTTGGGCTTTGACGTTGTTTTCAGAACCAATGTCTCTTTGCCGCAGTATGTCGGCTTAGGTAAGGGTGTCAGCTTGGGCTTTGGAATAATAACAAATAAATAATTGTATATGGAAAAGTTACATATCGCACTCGTTGGTGCTCAGACCATGCCGATATATATTGGTATCCGAGAAAGTGATGCGGATAAGTTTATCCTTATTCATTCTGCAGAGACCAAGTCAATCGCAGAAATTATCGCCAGATACATAGACCGGGATAATACTATTTTGTTTGAATTGCCCGCATGGGACTTCCCTAAGATGAAGGATAGAATTGATGGCTTATTGGCAGAATATAAAGATTGGCGTATTGAAGCTAATATATCTGGCGGTTCCAAGCCATGGGGCTTTATGTTTTCAATGTTAGCTTTCGAGTATTCTAATTTGTCGCTTTTCTTTGTCGATCAGAGTTGCATGATACATAATATCAGCGATCTTACCTCAAGAATGGCAAAACCTCTTGATGGCGGAATACGTCAGATACTTGAGTTTAATCAGATTCTTGAATCGAATCAAGCCTCTTCTGTGAAACATGTGGATTTGAAATCATATGATGAGAAAGATATCTCAATATTGCCGGAAATTAAGAGGTGTAGGAAAAAATATCAGAAGATTTTTAATGATTTGACTATCCCTAAAAAGGACAATAAGAATCGTTATCAAAATAATAAGTTGGACACGATTGTAGACAATCAGTCACAGTCTGAGATCTCTTGGGATATTCGAGGTCCTGAGCAAAAAGTGAAATTGACGTTTATTAATAGATTAGGAAATTCTGAAACGGTGGCATTTCAGTCTCCGCATGCCTTTGATATGGTTGTATCTTCAGGTTGGTTTGAATATGAAGTCGCAAAATGCTTGGATTCATGGCCAGAGGCTAAGGATATATGGCTTAATTCAGTCTTCCCGTATCGGAACAATACGCCGAAGAATGAAATTGACATTATTGTGAATGTGGGCTATAAACTGCTGTTTGTTGAGTGCAAGACGAAGATTTTTGATAAGACAGATATAGACAAATTCAGATCTGCGGTAAAAAATTATGGAGGATTAAGTTCAAAAGCAATGTTCATTTCTCTTGAGTCTATGGACGCTCAGACAATCGAAAAATGTGAGACCAATGGCATAGAGTATTTTAGCTTGGATGGTAAGCCTGCAGTTGAAAAGAAGAAGGCTCTGTTTGCGAAACTTAATACGATTATGGGTGTTTCCAATACTAAATAACAATGGCGAGAAAGGTTTTCATGTCAGTTCTTGGAACTGGTTTTTATTCGGAGTGTACATACGTCGGTGTCAATACGAGGACTCAAACTCGTTTTATCCAGGAAGCTACACTAAATGAAATTCGCGCGAAAGAGTGGACATCAGAAGATCGTGCGTATGTGTTCATTACGGATAGATCCGAGACTGATAACTGGATAGTCAAAGATAATTGTAGAACAAACCAGCGATCCAAGGAGAGCGAACAATATTATGGCCTTAAGAAGGTTTTGTACGATATGTCTCTGCCGTGTACAGTTGAATCCGTGAAGATTAAGGATGGCAAAGATGAGGATGAGATGTGGGATATCTTCAATACTATATACGGCTGTTTACAGGATGGGGATGAATTATATTTCGACTTGACTCACGCTTTCAGGTATCTGCCTATGCTGGTGCTTGTCTTGGGAAGTTATGCCAAGTTCTTGAAAAACGTCAAGATCGCCTATATCTCATACGGCAATTTTGATTCACGAAAAAAATGTCCGGATAATCCAGGTGGGGACGAGGCTCCAATTATTGATTTGCTGCCTTTGTCCATATTGCAGGACTGGACATTTGCAGCAGGGCAGTTCATTAAAAGTGGTAATGTCGAAGAAATAGTCAAATTATGCGAAAATGAGTTCTTACCATTGGTAAGAGCCTCCAAAGGAAAAGATGTTGCTGCTAATGCATTACGATATTACACGAAGGTGTTGAATTCTACTATCCAAGATCTCAGGTTTTGCAGAGGTATATCACTGATTGATTCGGATAATATAATCTCCTTAAGACAGAGCACGTTAGATCTTGGCGCATCGATGATCGATTCTTTGAATCCTTTGTTGGGCAAAATAGTGGAATCATTTGGGGATTTCGATGATTATGCAAGTATCAATAATGCATATAAGTCTGCTTTGTGGTGCTATAATAAGGGAATGTTTCAGCAAAGTGCAACTATTCTACAGGAAACTGTGGTGACGTTTTTTTGCAGGAGGCATGGACTAAATGAACTGGTCGAGGAAGATAGGCGAGTTGTGAATGATACATTTTTTGCGATTAATCAAGATCGTGAAATCTCCGGAAAATACAAAGATGTCATGAATGACGAGTATATGAATAAAAGCTTGGCTAAATCATTCGACAAGTTGAGCAAGACCAGAAATCATTTCAACCATGCAGGGATGAAGAGAGACTGCAAGACAGCTGAGGCTATGAAATGTGATATCAAGGAGGCCTTATGTTCATTTCAGCACTTGTTTATGCTTCCGAAAATATTTATTAACTACACAAATCACCTTATCGCGGAGTGGTCTGATGAGCAGGTCTCCGCTGCAAAGAAATATGCGGAAACGTTGGTGGATATTCCGTTCATTGGCATTGACCCGGATAAAAATGAAGACGATATTGAAAAAATCGCTGATTCTGAGTTGAGAAAAATCTTGATGAAGGCGGAAGGACATGAGGCTACAGTACATCTGATGGGCGAGCAGACATTGTCATTCTCATTGATAAAGAAATTGCAGGGTTTAGGTGTCCGCTGCGTTGCATCCACTACTAAACGCGAGGTTAAAGATTTAGGCGACAATAAGCGGGAGGTGACCTTTAGATTTGTGAAATTCCGGGAATACTGATAGTCATGGAACTTGTGCTCAATACATTCGGAACAAGTCTGTCTAGGGATAATGAGGGATTTGTCATACGAAATCACGATGGAAATCAGCGAATACCTGTTGCTGGTATCCGCTCTATCCAAATAGGAAAAGGCGCACAGATTTCAAGCGATGCAGTGCTGCTTGCGATAGAAAATGAAATCGAGGTTGTCTTTATGGATAAGGCTGGAAATGTAATGGGGAGAATATGGAGTCCCAAGTATGGTTCGGTATCTACAATCAGAAAAGGCCAACTCTCTTTTTCCTTTGGAAACGAAGCGGTAAAATGGATTAAGGGAATAATTACCAGAAAGATAGAAAATCAGCAGGCTATGTTGTTGATGATGAACACTGATGGAGATATGCGGTTGCAAAATATCATTGACAAGAACATAAATAGACTTGAAGATTATAAGAATAAGATTGCGACACTTGAAGGGGAAATTGTCAATGATATTTCGGCGACGCTGCGAGGATGGGAAGGTGTCGCATCGAAGATATACTTCGATACTATAAATGTTTTTCTCCCTGAAAAATTTCGGTTTGAAAAGCGCACTCAGCATCCTGCGATGGATCCTGCCAATGCGATGCTTAATTATGGCTACGGCTTATTGTACGGAAAAATCGAAAGCGCATTGATAAAAGCCGGTATTGATCCCTATGTGGGGGTCATGCATAGGGATGATTACAATAGGCCTGTTCTTGTTTACGATGTTATTGAATTGTACCGGGTTTGGGTGGATTATGTGGTTTTCTCTTTGTTGTGTCAGAATGTTGTTACAGACGAGCATTATTCTGTTAATGATGACAATTCTTGTTGGTTGGAGCCTCTGGGACGGCGAGTCCTGATACAGTCTGTCAATGACTATCTGGATGAAGTTGTTGAAGAAAAAGGTGTTCAGAGAAGCCGTATAACCCAGATGACGTTATATGCTCAAAACTTAGCGCAGGTCTTCAAAAAATATGCATAGTTATGTTCTTAGTTGGATCTAATGTTCGCAATAACTCTGAACCTCTCAAAAAAGTGACTCCGGAGTATCTTTTCAATGCTTTGCGCTATCCAAAGCCGGAGTTCTTGTCGAGAATCAAGCAGTTGAGGATTGTCCGTCAAATCAATGAATCACAATATGTGCAGTTGAAACAACAACTTCCATATTTTGTTTGTGCGTCATTCAATCCTCCATTCCGTAATACGAAGAACTTCGCTTTTACTCAATATTTCATCATGGATATCGATCATATTTGTGAAAAGGGGATGATTGTTGATGATTTAAGACGAAAGATTGAGTCGGACTCGAGAACAATGATGTGTTTCCTGTCTCCTGGAGAGGATGGATTGAAAGTTATAATGAAACTCAAGGACCGGTGTTATGATGCCGGAGTGTACTCGGTGTTTTACAAGAAGTTTGTTTATGATTTCAGTCTCCAATACAATCTCCAGCAGGTAGTGGATGTCCGTACAAGTGATGTTGCGCGGGCTTGTTTCATGAGTGTTGATTCTTCTGCGTATTATAATCCGGGTGCTGACCCCGTTGATATGTCTGAAATGATAGATATGGAGGATTCCTCGGTGTTGCTCATGCAAAAGAAGGAAATTGAGGAGAATATTTCCATATTGACAGATGTTGCCGTACCATATGGTAATGCGGTGGAAATTCGGGAACCTGATGATGATGCGATGGAACGGATTCGAGACCTTTTAAATATGAAGACAAAGAGAGTCTCCGTGGAGAGGCCGGTATTCGTTCCGGCAATTCTGGATACAATACAGGGAGAACTGAGTAATTATGTCAGTGATATCGGGTTCATGATATCTGAAATAATCAACATTCAATATGGAAAGAAAATCAGAGCGAAACTTGGATTGAAAACTGCGGAGATTAATTTGTTTTATGGCAAACGTGGGTTTTCTGTGGTGGTTTCCCCAAAGACAGGTACTGATGGAACATTAAATGTTCTTCTAGCAGACACTGTTAGGGCATTTATTGATGAGAGGTAAATATGCCGAGAAAGAGAAGGCCGCCCCTCAGTCTTGCAGCGCAAGCAAAGAAACTTCTTGAGTCAGGTATTGGCGGAAGTCCGAAAGTTGAGACTAAAGAAACCTGCGATTCGTTATCCCCTCTTGAAGATAGAATTAAGGACCTTCTGGGATTGACTGAATCCAGAAAAAAGCGTCAGGATAGAATGCTGTTTTTTGTAATGTATGATATCGAGAGCAATAAGGTCAGGCGGCTTGTGTGCAAGTACCTGATTCGGGAAGGTTGTTCTCGTGTGCAAAGATCTATTTTTCTTGCTGATTTGCCGATTGACTCCTACTCTAGAATAAAAAATGATCTTGCTGAGATACAGGCATTGTATGATAATGAAGATAGTATAATTGTCCTTCCTGTGTCAACTGATTATCTTAGGATGATGAAGGTTATAGGCAAAACAGTTGATATGGACATTATTACACATACGAAAAACACTTTATTTTTTTAGATAACATTGTTATGAAGATACTTGGCCAACAACAAAAAGTCGCATTGGAGCGAATCTCGGAATTTCTTAAAAGTGACAAACGCTTTTTTCTGCTCAAGGGTTATGCCGGTACAGGAAAGACTAGTATTGTGCCTGAAATATTGAATGCGGCTGTTGGTTACGAAGTGAAACTTATGGCGCCTACGGGTAGAGCTGCAAAGGTCCTTGCGGAAAAAGCACATGCTCAGGCGACGACAATACATCGGGGGATATATCGCCTATCGTCAATTGAAGTGAAGATGGATGATGACATATCGTCTAAATCAGAGGCGATTTGCACCGCAAAATTGAAATTCTATTTCCCTTTAGACTTGGATGCTGGTATGAAACCTCGACTGATTATTGTCGATGAAGCATCGATGGTGCAGTCATGCACAATGAGAGATGAAGTGTTCGCGTTCGGGTCCGGTTCGATTTTACGTGATCTTGAGACATATCTTGCAAGTACACCAGGGTCGAAAATCATATTTATCGGGGATCCGCTGCAGCTTCCTCCAGTAGGGGAGTCTAAGTCATCTGCATTGGATTTGTCGTCATTTCCTCAGGGCGATGCGGAGGAATATGTTTTGACTGAAGTTGTCAGACAAGGCTCTGATAGTATTATTTTGTCAGAGTCGATGAAAATTCGGGAGTTGTTGAATTCTGAAGATAGATGTGAATTTATAATTGATGAAAAACCGGGGGAACTTGAAACGATTGGTGCGGATAAAGCCTTGGGACAATTTGTCTTCGATTACTCTATGGGAAAGAGCGTGATTTTCATCGCGTATTCAAATAAAAAAGTAGCTGAATATAACGTTTGTGCGAGGAAAATCCTTTATGGAGAGAATGCTCCGGAAGTTGTCAATGGTGAAAGACTGATGATAGTCCAGAATAATTATAGCCATGTTGGTGTTGAATTGATGAATGGTGATTTTGCGAAAGTTGAAGAGGTCTGTTCTCCATGTGAATCTCGTCACATTACATTGCGGGAGAATGAGGCTTCAGGTGTTAAAGAATACATAATTGAATTGCGTTTCTATCGTGTGAAACTATTGCTTGATAACGGAGAGAGATTAGAGACGATGTTGTTTGCATCACTTTTGACTGATGAATATGTTTTGCAGCAAAATCTGATTAATCGCGCTATGTATGTGGATTTTGTAATTAGGCATAGTAAACTTAAACCAGGGTCGGAAGAATTTAATGACGCATTGATGCGTGATGAGTATTATACAGCTGTTAGAGTGAAATATGGTTATGCGGTGACTGGTCATAAATCTCAAGGAGGAGAGTGGGGAACGGTCTTTGTCGATTTTGATGGACGACGTGGTCTTGATACATCTACCCTTAGATGGGATTATACGGTCATTACTAGAGCGAGGACCAGATTGTACATGATAGGAACACCTCGGAAGAATAAGTTTTCTCAACTTGAAATCAAGTCTGTAATTAAAGTCAACGGCTATCCTAAAATGTCGGAAAAGATTCTGAATCGACCGATGACTTTGGCTGAGAAACGTGAAGATGTGGAAAACCGTTTGGCGGGCACGGAATTTACGATAAACGAGGTTAAAAGTAAGCCATATCGTGAAATTTATTTGATTCATTGCCCTGGGGAAGACTACAGCTTTGATGCGATATACAATAAGTCGCAGATATTCAGGCCGTTTACGTCGGTGTCTAACGGTCCGGAAATCGACATGGTTTTGGAACTGCTCAATTCTGAACCAAGTGGAAGGATTATAGAAAAGTATTCACCTTCAACTGAGATGTTGCCCGTGTATGAATTGGTTCAAAGTGCATGTGAGAGTGTCAACGTGACTATTGTGAATGTGCAAGAGTACGCTGAAGCATATAAGGTGGTGTACTGTTTGGAAACTGATGGTAAATCATATTTGGATGTTTTTATAAATTCGAAGGGCATTGTGACGAGTGTGATCCCTCATTCAACTTCAGGTCAAAATGATTTGAAATTGATGACCCTCTTAAATAAGATTGAAGAGTATGCAAAAAGTAAGTGAAATATATCAATTGCGAAAATCGGGGCAGTTGGAAGAGGCCTATAATCTTGCATGTGAGTTATATAGCCAATATGAGTCGGATGAAGATGTGAAGAAAGCATTGGCTTGGGTATTGGTTTCGTTATGCAAGAAGAATATCGAAGATAACAATATCGTATCTGCAAAAGAGAGGTTTCGACTTTTGGATTCTCTCGGAATGAAAGGTGGAGATATGTATGCGGATATTCTTGTTTCACAGATAGATTTTTATCGGCAACGATTATCTGTTTGGGGTGAATTGGAACGAATGAGCAAGGCGGGAAATGAAAGGGAGGCCTATGATCGAGCAAAATCATTGACGCCGTCAGATTTATCTATCAGTAATGCTACCTCGTATGGCTGGATTATTTACAGATATCTGAAAAAAGAATTGACTTCCATACCTGTTTCGGAAATGAATGAAATTCTGACAGCGTATTTGTCCCTTCCTGTAGAGCGCCCATCTTTGCTCCATTCTCAAATTCTCATGATTGCGGAAAACTATCTTTCATATAAAGAACATGAACAGTTCGATTTCTTGCAATTTTTTAAAAAGTGGGATCCTGAAAACTTGCGAAGTGATGACCTTAAGACAGAGACTAAAGAAATTAATGGCAGAAAGGTAACTTTTCGGTCTTTGGCCGCGAAAGCGATGTCGTTATGCCTTTCAGATGTTAAGCGCTCTAAAGATAGGACTGATATCGAGTGGCTTTCAAATGTTTTTGATAAGTTTGCTCTAAAGGACGATAAATGGTCTTTACGTCAAAGGGCTATTTTATATATATTGTCTGGGGATAAACCGGCTGCATCTCAAATTTATCGCCAGCAATTGAAAATGCCGAATCCTGAATACTATCTTTGGTATGAGGCTGCATGTTGCGAGTCTGATATGGCTATTCGGGCCGGGCTTCTGTCAAAGGCTCTTACCTTAAAAAATAAAGATGAGTTTCTTGGCAATGTGCGTCTCGCAATGGCCGATACTTTTTTAAGGCTTGAAAGGCCTGAGGCTGCTGCTATTGAATTGGGCAAATATCACAAACTTTATGAATCCCGTCAGTGGAATCCCAATGCGAAGTATAATGAACTTGTGTCTAAACTGGAAACGTTGGGGATTCCGCTGGGGAATCCTAATTGTGATAATACTGATTTATATAGGTGCTATTTGCCTAAATCTCTTGAATTTGTTTATTCGGATTTGCCGATTGAACATGCCATTGTGGATAATGTCAATGAAGATAAGCAACTTTTCCATGTCATATCATTGTCCGGAAAAACGTCAATAGTGTATTACAGGGACACAGAACTTAGACCGAATGTTGGAGACATCCTTAGCCTGAAGTACATGAGTAAAGTACATAAAGAGACTGGAAATGTATCGTGGAAGGTAATAAGCATGTCCGAGGATAATACGGGAGATACTTACGGCCTCAAAAAAGAAATAACGTCTGGCCGCCTTAAAGTCTCGTTGGGAAAGAATGGTCTTTATGGCTTTGTGACTGAGCATGATTTCTCTGCTTATGTTCCATCATATTTGCTCCGCAAAAATGGAATCACCTCTGACACTTGTGGATTTTTTGATGTCTCAGCTGTCGCTGTCTTGTCTGGTTTTCCATCCAAGTGGACGGTCATCGCCTTTCGCACTCCTATTCAACATTAAAACTAAAGACTTTGGCAAAACGACACATGAAACATCCAAAACTCACAACTTGAAATACTTGAAAGCCATCATATTCAGCTGTTCGTCGGTAATGTTTGAGACGCCTGCTTTCTTTATCAGAGAGAACTCCTCTTTGTTCTTGCTGATGACAAACTTGCGCTCGCATCCGTCAATTACGGCATACAAATGATAGTTAGGGACTGTCGGGAAATGTTAATTTTTTTCTAACGAATTGATTGCTAATGTGT
>OHBX01000110.1_pt1 | contig 54131 bp, 47 predicted proteins | sample 1577441 | NCBI WGS metagenome assembly OHBX01 (sample SAMEA3879561, study PRJEB24766) | human gut metagenome | biome: human-associated habitat; feature: feces | place: USA | collected 1985/1987 | reverse complement strand
CCATTCATTATACAAACCTCAATAACCGCACAATGTATGTGTAGGGGAGCGACGCCCTCGGCGTCCCGCTATTTCTCGCCCGTTGAATTATTGGAGAATATCACAACAATGTCACTACGAATAATTCGGCATCATGGGTGTGACAATTATCACTTAACCCCCGTTCCTCACTTAACTCCGCTCCACACACAATATTCTCTCCCCACATCTTGCATTTTTCCTCAAAATGTGCTATCATTATTTCTAAAGGGGGTCTTATCCGTGAAAAAACTCTTTTCCGTCATTTTTATGAACTTTTTCGGTTTCGACATGATAATCTTCTTGGTCGCTGTCGCTACCGCCCTCGTTTTTTATTTTACTAAAAAATCTGCCGATGTTTTATATAACAAACTCCATCTGAACATCTTCGTTCCCGACTCAGGTGCGTCACGCCGTCAGGCTGACAGCGATATCTCCGATATCCGTGAGACCGATATCGTATCAATGCGTAACCGCACAGGCAGCCTCTATTCACTTTTTGTGAACCTCACAGGCATTTTCCCTTTGCTCGGTATTCTCGGTACTGTCATCTCACTCCTTGGTATGGTGGGCGATATGTCCAGTGTTCAGGATAATTTCTACGGTGCTTTGACCTCTACCTTTTGGGGACTGGTCTTTGCTATAATCTTCAAATTTCTCGACGGAATAATCTCCGCAAAAATTGAGGACAATGAGAAAAACGTTCAGCTTTATCTCGAAAGAAACAACGCCGAACATTCTCAAAGCGGTGAACAGCCATGAACATTTTCAGGAAAAATAAGGGTATCGTCCTTGAACTGACTTCCCTTCTTGACGTTATCATGATAATGCTTTTCTGGGTCATGACTGACGTTTCTGCATCAGCCGACAGTCAGAAAGAGGACGCAAAAGCTCAGGTGCAGGCTGCTACACAGCAGCTTGAAGAGCAAAAGCAAAAGTCCGCTGACGAGCTTGAAAAGCTCCGTGAGGATATGCAAAAGCAGATAGACGAGGCATATAAAAAGGCTGAGAACATAAACAGCAATGCCGCAAAAAATCAGCAGGCTCTTGACGGCTACACTCAGGGTATGCTCATATCACTTGATATGCGAAATGAGAACGGCACTGATAAGCTGTATATTTCCCGAAATGATGAGGATATTATGACCGTGACCCCTGATGATGATATCTCAGGCAGGCTCATATCACTTTTTGAGGGACTTGGTGCAGCAGACGGCGAGGTAATGCTTGCGGCAGTCGTCTATGACGGCGACGCTGTGCTTTACCGTGACATGAAGATAGTAGAAAACGCCGTGCAGACAGTTTCAGACAAATACGGCAATGTTTATTTCACATACATAAACACTTCTAAATAGAAAGGACAATAAAAATGAGTATTCAGAACGATGTTGAAAAGCTCTACCGCAGCGATCTTGAAAAGCAAAGGCAGAAACAGAAGAAGAAAAAGAAGAAAAGACTTCTGGGTATCCTGCTGACAGTTATAATAATCGCCGCACTTATTCTTATAATGCAGTATCTCGGACTTGGACTGGGCGGAGGAAAAGGCGAAGGCTCAGGCGAGGGAAAGGACGTTAGCACCTCCTCAAATGACACTTCCGTGACCACCACCACAACAGCTGTGCCAAAAGAATTTTTCGATATCAGAGTTTCAGGCAGCACATATATAATCGACGAGCGTGTGGTAGACCTCAACAGTCTTGTTTCCACAGTTAAGCTTATGAGCGACAATGTTATCGTAAGGATAACAGACGACAACGCTACAAAGAACGCTATGGAGGACTTGAAAAAAGCTCTCACCGATGACGGAAGAGAGTTCACTGAAACAGTTCTTGACGATTCATCTTTGGATAACAGCGTGGCTGATGACGTCACATCAGAAACCGTAAGATAAAATCGTAGGTGCGAACAGCGTTCGCCCGTTGTTCAGTGCGTTTAACAAAAACAGACGGACAGGGTTCGCCTGCTTTCTCAATAGACAGATAATATAATAAAAATGGGGACGGTCAAGCCGTCCTCTTTTCAGAAACAGAGGTAATTTTATGCTTGGACTTACACTTGAGGGCGGAGCAAGCAGGACGGTCTACTCCTGCGGAATAATGGACGCTCTGCTTGAGGACGATATCATTGCCGATTATGTTATAGGCGTGTCGGCTGGAGCGGCTTTCGGCGTTTCTTACTGCTCAGGGCAGATAGGAAGAAATCTCCGTCTTGCCACCGAGTTCATGGGCACAAAGAAATACATGGGAGCAAGACATCTTATTGACCCTAAAAACCGCAGTTACTATAATCTTGACTATGCCTACAACGTTGTGCCGAATGTTGAACTGCCCTTTGACTATGAGGCTTACAGAAACTTCAAGGGCAGATTTTGTGCCGTTGTGACAAATGTAAAGACCGGCAAGCCTGAATACATGGACGTGCCGAGAGATGACACTCACTGGAATCTGCTGAGAGCGACTTGTGCACTTCCGCTGCTTTTCCCTGAGATAGAGATAAACGGCGAAATGTATATGGACGGCGGTATCTCAGATTCCATACCGTATTTGCAGGCAATAAAAGCAGGCTGTGACAAGAATATCGTTGTGCTCACACGACCAAAGGGATATGTAAAAACACAAGAACCTGCCGCAAAGCTTGCAATAAAATATTATCACAAGCACCCTGAGTTTGCCGAGGCACTTGCCACCAGAGCGGAGAGATACAATAAATGTATCGCAGAGCTTATGGAGCTTAAAGCCGAGGGCAAAGTCTTTGTTTTCACACCTAAGACCACCTTCGGTGTGGGAAGAACAGAGGGCGACCCTGCAAAGCTGAGAAGGCTCTACGATTACGGCTACAACCACGCAAAATGGGCAATGGACGATCTGAAAAAATATCTTCGCAAGTAGGAATGAGGTAATAAAATGTCATACAAGTTGCCGCTTTTTGCTGCCGCCGCATTTGTGGGCGGTTATACGCTTATTTCAAACAGACAGCTGAGGGTGAACAAATACGAACTGAAGGTACCAAAGCTCCCTGAAAGCTTTGCAGGCAAAAAGATACTTCTTCTTGCAGACCTGCACAAAAAACGCTATGGGGACAATTTTAACAATCTTGTAAATTCCTGCATCGCCGCTGAACCTGATTTTATTTTCTTTGCAGGAGATCTTTACAGCCGTGACGAAACGGACATGATACCAAAGCTTGCACTTATGAAAAGGCTAAAGCATATCGCACCGACCTATTATATTTTCGGCAACCACGAAACTGACAACATGGACAATGCCGAGGCACTGGCTTTGAAACTCAGCGAATGCGGCGTACACGTTCTGAGAAACGCTATGGAGCAGATAAAAATAGGCGATGAGCACATAAATATTTACGGCACGCAGCTGCCCCAGAGATTTTACCGCAACGAGGATTTTTCCCACAATGACCTCCCTGAACTTACAAAAGCCGACCTTACAAAGCTTTTGGGCGAGCCTGACAAAAGCGAGTGTAACTTTTTGCTTTCCCACACGCCGCTGGCGTTTAGTGCTTATGCGGACTGGGGTGCAGATGTGACATTTTCGGGGCACTGTCACGGAGGGGTCATAAGGCTGCCTTTTATTGGCGGTGTACTTTCTCCTGAGCGGAAATTCTTTCCACGATACACAAAAGGCATTTACGAACTTAACGCTGAACAGGGCTTGGCTAAGCTTGCTGTTACGGCAGGACTTGGTAAATTCAGACTCAACAATCCCTCGGAAATAATGATTTGCACACTTGAAAGGCAGGAATAAATATGTATAAGAAACAATTTGCAGAATATTTTGACAAGCACATGGATGAGATACTTCGTGACCTTGACGAGATAATCTCTATCGAGAGCGTTGGTGACATAAACGCCCCTGTTAAGCCATTTGGCGAGGGTTCACGCAAAGCTCTTGACTGGGGAAAGGCTTATCTTGAAAAGCTTGGCATGACAACAAAGGACTTTGACGGCTATGCTGTTCACGGCGATTTTTACCCTGAGGGAGAATGTAAGCTTGCTGTGCTTTCACATCTTGACACTGTTCCCGCAGGCGAGGGCTGGAGCTATCCGCCTTTCAAGCTGACAAAGGCTGACGGAAAGCTTTTTGGCAGAGGAACTATCGACGATAAAGGTCCGAGCGTTGCTGTGCTGTGGGCTGTTAAGGCTATCAAGGAACTTAACGTGCCGATAAAAAAGAATTTCCGTGTTATTTTCGGCGGCAATGAAGAAGGCGGCTGCGAGGACATGGAATATTATGAGAGCAAGCAGCCTTTTCCAGAAATGGTTTTCACGCCGGACGGTTCTTTCCCTGTGCTCAACTGCGAAAAGGGCATGGTGCATCTCACGTTCTCAGCTGAGTTTTCAGATGATAAGATAGCTGAGATAAATGGCGGCAGCGTTATAAACGCTATCCCTGACAAGTGCACAGTTAAGTTTACTGACGGCAGTGAAAAAGTCATCAGAGGAAAATCCTCACACGGTTCAAGACCTGAAAACGGCGACAATGCGGTAACGAAATTTGTGGCAGGATACAAAGGCGAAAACGGGCTGCTTGGTGGACTGGCTGAACTTTTCCCTCATGGTGAATGTAACGGAAAGTCATGCGGACTTGGTTTTTCAGATGATGTATCAGGAGAAATGACCTGTGCACTCACTATCCTGAAAACAGAGGGCGGCAGACTTCACGGAGGCATTGACATACGTTTCCCTATTGACAAGACCCTTGGAGAGATAAGCAAAATTATTACTTCCGCACTGGAGAGCAAGGGATTCAAGGTCGATGAGCTTGACGGCATGGAGCCGCATTATGTTGACGAAAACAGCGAATTTGTTCAGACTTTGCTCAGAGTATACGAAAAGGTCAAGGGCGAAAAGGGAAAATGTATCGCTGAGGGCGGAATAACTTATGTTCACAACACAAAGGGCGGCGTTGCTTTCGGTGCGGAATTCCCTGAGGAAAACAACAATATGCACGGTGCTGACGAACATATTTCTATGGAAACTTTCAAAATAAATCTGAATATGTATGCAAACGCTATTGCGGAGCTTTGCGGTGAATAATTGACCTGCACGGCTCTTGACAAAGTATGCTTTTAGTGATATACTTTATTACATAAAAGCTTAAAAGCGTAAAAGCAAAGGGAGCATGACGGACAATGAAGATTTGTATAGTTGGACTTGGACTTATAGGCGGTTCGCTTGCCAAGGCAATAAAAAAGAACACTCACGAGAGCTGTTTCGGAATCGACATAGACAGGGGAACGATAGCAGGTGCGTTGGCACAGGAGGCTATTGACGGAGAGATGACCATTGACGACCTTGCAGGCTGCGACGTTGTTATTGTGGGACTTCACCCTGAGGCTACCATAAAATTCATCACGGAGAACGCCGGCAAGTTCAAAAAGGGCGGTATCGTGCTTGACACCTGCGGTGTAAAGGGCGAGATAGTCAGGGCTGTTGAGGACGTTTGCATAGAAAACGGCGTGAACTTTTTAGGCTGTCACCCTATGGCAGGACGTGAATTTTCAGGCTTTGCATACTCGGTGGACAATCTTTTCGAGAAGGCAAGCTTTATAATGACGCCTACAGACAGAACGCCTATGAGGGTTGTGCAGGATATATCCAGACTTGCATACAACATAGGTTTTGCAAAGGTCGTTGTATCAAACGTTGAGGAGCATGACAGCGTTATTGCGTTCACATCGCAGCTTGCACACGTTGTATCAAGCTCATATGTAAAAAGCCCTAGTCTTTTAAAGCAGGCAGGTTTTTCGGCAGGTTCTTTCAAAGACCTTACAAGAGTGGCAAAGCTAAACGAGGATATGTGGACGGAGCTTTTCCTTATGAACCGTGGTCCACTGGTAGACGAGATAGAGCACATAATCGCAAGGCTGACGGAATATCGTGACGCCATTGCAAATAATGACGCTCAGAGGTTACATGATCTGCTCAAAGAAGGCCGTGAGCTAAAGGAGCTTTCAAACAACAGCAAATAATCAAAGCCGTACAGATGTTGGTCTGTACGGCTTTTGTTTTTTTGTGATATGTCTCACAAATTATTTATCCGAATCATCATCGGTGACTTCTTCGTAATCATAGTTATCTTCAAAGTCATCTGTATCCTCGTCGGTGTCGTCGGCATTTTCTTCGGCGGTTTCGGTTTCTTCGTCAAATTTCTCAGGCTCTTCGCCGATATCTTCTTCCTCTTCATCTTCTGTATCGTCAGACTTCTTTTTGCCAACGGACTTCTTTCTGACTATCATCACATACTCAGTTGCGACAACTGCCACGCAGAGCACGCACACTATTGCGATAAGAATGCCCATTGAAATGCCACTGCTCTTCTCTTCTGTTGGAGCGGCTGCGATTTTTGAGGAGCTGTCTGCCTCAGAGCTTTCCACTTTGGACACCTCAGGGTCTTTGATAACTACCTTGAAATGACCTACTGAGCCGTCCTTATATGTAATGTCTATTTTAGTTTCGCCTGTGCTCATAGTCTGGAATTTGCCGTCCTCAAAAATAAGCACTTCGCCGTTTGCCACGGTAACGCTGTCAACATCTGTAAGTCCCATATCAGCAGGGTCGATAGGGTCTTTAGAATAGTCAACGTCTATTTCGATATAGTTGCTGTCGTTGCTTTCTGACTCTGCGGCGTCTTTATATTTAACGATGCCGTTTTCCACCTGATTGGAAATTGCGTTGAGGTTCTCGTCATCAAGGGAATTTACGGTAAGATAAAGCACGGTTGAGGTAAGCTTTTCGTCTGCGACTTTGAAATGCAGTGTAGCATAGTTGCCGTCAAAGTCGGTGCCGTCTGCATTCACATAGTTATAGACGAACTTTCCTGCAAAGGCGTTATCAACTGCCATGCCGCCTGCTTTATCGTTAGTATCGCACTTTTCAAACTCTATAAGGCTTTCGTCATAGCCCACGGAGATAGATGCGTTTGAGATAAGGTGGTCGGACTGGATATTTATTTTCGCTGTGAACTTTTTATCCTTTACCTCGCTGACCACAAGCTTTATCACTGTTGGGGTAGATGTTGGGGTATCTGCCACATAAGATGTTGTTGTGCCCCATGTTGTGGTTTCCCATGTTTGAGCGGTAGTGGTAGTCTGCTGGGTATCCTGCCACTGGGACTGCTCTGTTGTGGTGGTCACGTCCTGTGCAGGTTCGTTCTCGGGCAGAGTTGTGGTCTGCGGCGTTTCGTTATCCGCAAAACACACTGAGGTCATTGCCATGACTGCTGCGAATAATCCCACGGTTATTTTTTTGAAATTCATTATTTACTCTCCTGATCTTGTGCAGTATTTCCAATATTTTGCCGTAAACAAGGGCTGCCGACATGAAAGCCGCAGCCCCTTTTTTTACATCTTAGTCCTCAATAAGAGTTACCTTTTTCATCACCTGATCTACAAGCGGTTTATCGTTGAAGTTTACGTCTACCGCTGCGATCTCGTCAACAACGTCCATACCCTCGACTACCTTGCCGAATGCTGCATACTGTCCGTCAAGATGAGGAGCGTCCTGATGCATGATGAAAAACTGTGAGCTTGCTGAGTTCGGCATTGCTGAACGTGCCATTGAGATAACGCCTCTTGTATGCTTGAGGTCATTGCGGACGCCGTTTGCAAGGAACTCGCCCTTTATCTTCTCTTTTGCACCGCCCATACCTGTGCCCATTGGGTCGCCGCCCTGTATCATAAAGCCTGAGATAACTCTATGGAATATCAGTCCGTCATAAAAGCCTTCTTTTACAAGCTTTTCAAAATTTGCAACTGTGATAGGTGCAACGTCCGGATAAAGCTCTATTTTGATATTCTTTCCGTTTGCCATTTCTATATTTACCATGTTAATACTCTCCTCATTATTTATTAATATAAAATTTACTTGGACTTTGGCAGCTCGCCACGCTTATTTTTCTCCATAAGGTCATTGAAATACAATGTGATAGGAGTTGGGACTTTCTTGAAAAGTCCTTTTTTCTCAAGCTCGTCACAGACGATATAATCTCTTTCGCCGTCATTATTCACGCAATAGAGCCTGTCTGTTTTATAGAAACCGCCGTTGCCGTCATCTCTGTTCTTATCAAAGCAGCCGAAGATATCCTTTGCCATGAGTTCGCAAAGTCTGAGTATCTTCTCATAATTGGTATGCTCGCTCCACTTTTCAAGTTCTTCATGGAAAAACTGCTGGACAGGGACGTCGTTTACTTCCATTTTTCTTATTATTCTTGCAAGGCAGATAGATGCGTCCTGATCGGTGAGCTTATCAAGTCTTGCGTTCTTATAGTCAAGTATATAATCGTTCAGGGTAGCATAAAGCAGCTTATCATACTGAAAAGGCTTGCCCTTGTCTGAAAATTTTATGATAGGGTTATCGGTATTAATTATCAATTCTATCTCTCCAATTCAAATATAGTGTAAAAACCCCAATCATCCGCCATATTTTTCATTAAATTCTCTTACCTTCTGTGCCAGAAGTTCTTCAGATACAGAGCCGATAGCGTCGTCGTCCTCGCTGTGGTCAACAGAACCAAGACCCTCCACGAGAGCCTCGTCAACTGATATGCCCTTTATATCCTTATACTCGGCATAGTCCTCAGGCTTTTTCGCATAAGGCAACTCAGCCACCTTTGCGGCTGTTGTTTCGGCACTTATTGCCTCGATATTGCCTGTATCACGCTTTTCCTGAGCCACTTTCTCGTCATGTATCCTATATATCTCCTCAAGCTTTGAATCGATACCCTCAACTGACGCTACAGTTATTTCCTCCTTATGAGATGCAACGAACCTTGCGTGCTCTTCCTCATAAAGCTTTTCATACTCGCTCTGGGCGTCGGTTATCTCAGCCTGACCTACAGGGTTCACGTCATAGTCGGCATATGTCTTTACGGGATCGTTTTTCTTTTCAGCCAGCTCTTTCTCCAGCTGCTCCATTTTGCTGCGGATAGTTTCCGGCTCAATGGTATCGGTTATCTTCTCAGCGTGTACCTTATCGCTGTGTGACTCCTTGATAAATGCGGTCTCTCCGTCGCTTTTCTTCACTGGCGTGTTCCATATATCATCAGCACTTATCTGCTGTTTTTTCGGCTGTACCGGTGTTTTGGGTGCAGAGCTTTTCCTGCTGAACAGACCCATAAGATCTCCCCCTTTTTATTGGCTTGATGATCTGATATCGGCGTTTTTCAGCCTAACATCTTATACCTATTTATTATACAATATTTTCACCAAAATTGCAAACCTTTTAGGGTTTACTTTTTGTACGATTTTTTAAATTCTTTTTGTGCATTTTGTTTCGCATTAATAGAATATAAATATAAAATTCACGGTTAGTTAATGTAATTTATACTAATATTTGCTATACTATATTTGTTAAGACATTTATTTTGTTAATTAAAAACAAAAAACAAATTAGTTTAAGAAAACAATTTATAGGCATAGATAAAGGTAAAAGCTTAGTATATATATGAAGTAAAATTCTGTGTCTTTGGTACAGGTTCTCATGGAGGAGGATTTATTTATGACAAAACCGTCACTTGGAATAACGGCAATGGAGCTTTTTGCCTGCAATCCTTTCAGAGTGCTCGGCATAGCCGTTGACACTCCTACTGCTGATGTCACGCTCACATACAAAAAGCTGCTGGATATGGCGGCTAAGGGTGAAACGGCTGACTATGAAACACCTTATGATTTTGATTTTCTTCCGCCTTTTTCACGTTCTGAAAAGGATCTGAAAACGGCTTATGCAAAGATCGCCAGCAACGGATACAGATGTTTTGCATTTTCTGACTCTGTATTTTCGGCGTCGCTGAACATTGATGACGTTATGCTCAACCTGAGGGACATATCATGCTACGACTGTTTCCTCAGATGCTATATGTGGCTCATCACTAATGACAGAGATTTTGAAGAGCCTGAGCTTTGGATACCTCTTTGTCAATACATAGACAAGATGATAATGTCAAGCCCTGACCAGTGGGAAAAGTATTTTGACCACCGTTTCCCTCAGGATATGCTGGACAGTTCTATGTCTGCTTTGAGGTCGTTCTATGCTACGTTCTGCGATATCATTCTGCTGCCTATCAAGGAAATGGTAAGAGGCTCTATGAAGTGCAGATCTGCCATGGAGATACTGAAGATCGCAAAGGTAGATGTAGACGAAGTATTCCCTGACATTGATATCCCGCAGGCTAACCTGCCTAAGAACGGCGAGCCTGCACCGCTTTTGAAGATAGCGGTAAAGGACGGCGAGGAATATTATGATGTTGCAACGGGCAAGATGGTGAACTTTGAGGGTGACGAGGATTCGGCCATTGAAAGCAACGACTTCTCTGCGGCGGCAAGTTCTATTTCTGCTGACGCTATCGTAGGCGATGAAGGTCCTGACAGCGAGCCTATACCTGACGAGCCTGAGGAAAATCCTGAGCTAAAGGTAGTTCCGCCGCCGACACCTATTCAGCCTGTGGCTGCACCGGTGCCGCCTATACCAAAGCCGGAGCCTGCACCGCAGCCTGCTCCAGTTCAGGAGGCACAGCCTGCACCGACATTTACGGCACAGCCGTCTGTTCAGCCTTCACAGCCTGTTCAGAGCGATATGTCAGGCGACATAACTGCACCTATCAGAAAGAGAAAGATTTTTATACCCGGTCACGAGGGTATATCAAATTCTGCTCCTGTGAGCCAGCCTGTTTCAGCACCTGTTCCGCCTGTTTCACAGCCTGCTCCTGCACCGACGCCTACGCCAGTTCAGGCAGTTCAGCCTGTTCAGCAGCCGGTAGTTGCACCTGTTTTCCAGCAGTCTGCACCGCAGCAGGCGGCTGATACCCCTAAGCCTGCGGCTAAAAAGCCATACAAGAAGGCGAACAAGGGTCTTACCTCGCTTATCGACACGGTTGACGAGGCTCTCAACGATACTTCGGACATCGTTCTTACTGATGAGGCTGAGGAGGAAGAGAATCTTTACACTGACACTCTTATCAAGATGCTGAGGGCGAACCGCTCCAACAATCAGCTTATGAAGAGCGTTGACACAAAGCACATTTACGATAACGGCGACAGTCTTGGCAAGGCTGAGGAAGTTGAGCTTTCCATGGACGCTATCAACATGAAGAAGATGGACAAGAGCCTGCTCAACTCTTCATATGACAACATCAATCCAAAGGAGACTGACCCGAAAAAGCTGCGTGAGGAGAAATACCGCAACATCAACATCAATGATATGCTCAATCCTACGGTGGGAAGTCAGATGCACAAGGAATACAAGCCTGACGCCATTGAGGAATTTGTGAAAGCCAAAAAGCAGGAGAAATCCGCTATAAAGGGCGTTTGGAAGTTGCTTGGCGTTTTGGCACTGCTGCTTATCATTTATGTGGTACTGCTTTACACGGGACTTATTTGATATCGGCAAAAGTTGTGAGAAATGATAATGCAATGCATGGTTTTGTACGGAAACAAACAGCGTTGGCAATTTAGATAACAGATCTATAAGGGGTGGGATTTCCGCCCCTTTTTTGCAACAAGGAGAATAATATGAAAGAATTTATACTTTCTCTCGATCAGGGAACGACATCGTCTAGGGCGGTGCTTTTTAACGCTAATGGCGAAAAAGTAGCGAGCGTACAGAAAGAATATCCGCAGATATTCCCTGGCAACGGCTGGGTAGAGCATGACCCTATGGACATACTGGAAAGTCAGCTGAGTTCTGCTCGTGAGGTGATACAAAAGGCAGGGATAACGACGGAGGACATTGCGGCTATCGGCATTGCGAACCAGCGTGAGACCACTATACTGTGGGACAAGAACACTGGCAAGCCTGTTTACAACGCTATCGTATGGCAATGCAGGAGGACTTCTGAGGACTGTGCACGAATGGAAGATCAGGGGTTACAGAAGTTTTTCAAGGACAAGACGGGTCTGCTTATCGACCCTTATTTCTCGGCGACAAAGATAAAATGGATACTTGACAATGTTGAGGGCGTGAGGGAGCGTGCGGAAAAGGGTGAGATACTTTTCGGCACTGTTGACTGCTGGCTCATATGGAATCTCACCGGGGGAAAGGTGCACGTTACGGACTACTCCAACGCATCTAGGACGATGCTTTTCAACATTCACAAGCTTGAATGGGACAGGGAGATACTGGGGCTTTTGGGCATACCAAGCTGTATGCTCCCTGAGGTACGAGAGTGTTCCGGCGACTTGGGTGAAACTGAGGAGAGCATTTTCGGCGGCAAGATAAAGATAGCAGGCTGTGCAGGAGATCAGCAGGCGGCATTGTTCGGGCAATGCTGTTTCCGTGAGGGCGATGTTAAAAACACTTACGGCACGGGCGGATTTCTGCTTATGAACACCGGTGAAAAGCCTGTGGAGAGCCGTCATGGGCTGCTCACAACTGTTGCTTGGGGAATAGGTGGAAAGGTCAATTATGCGTTGGAAGGCTCGGTATTCGTATCGGGTGCGGCGGTAAAATGGCTGCGTGACGAGCTTTGCATAATACGCTCGGCGGCGGAAACGGAAGAGCTTGCAAGGAGCGTTGAGAACACGGGCGGTGTATACTTTGTGCCTGCATTCGTGGGACTTGGTGCACCATACTGGAAACCTGAGGCAAGGGGCATGATAACAGGGCTGACAAGAGGCACGAACAGGTGTCACATAGTCAGGGCGACACTGGAGGCAATGTGCTATCAGACCAATGACGTACTCAGAGCAATGGAGGAGGACGCAGGTTCTATCGGCAGCATAAAGGCTGACGGCGGAGCGGCAAGCAACGATTTTCTTATGGAATTTCAGGCGGATATACTGGGACATTCAGTCATAAGACCTTATAATGTAGAATCCACCGCTACGGGTGCGGCGTATCTTGCAGGGCTTGGCTGTGGGCTTTGGAGCAGTGCTGAAGAATTGGTAGGCATTTCAGATAAGTTCAGGGAGTTTATACCGTCTATGAATGAGAGTAAACGCAGTGATCTGGTAAGTGGCTGGAAGAAAGCGGTTCAAGCGGCTATTAGGGAATAAAGGTAAAAAAATCGGGCGACCTAGGGTCGCCCTTTCTGTTATATATCTTTCATTTCGTTGAGCACCTCGGCACAAAGGAAAAGCGAACCGCATATGAGATTCACTCCGTGAGGATTCTCGTTGGTTAGCTGACGTGCCATTTCAAGGGCAGGTTTCGGGCTTTGCTCTGCCCTGCCTCCTGCGTTTGTTATGATGTCAGCAAGGTCTGAGGCAGTTTCGGCTCTGTCACTGAAACCGTCAACGGTGTAGAATTTGTCTACATACGGTATGAGTTTCTTTACAGCCTCGATGATGTTTTTATCCCTGCACATTCCCATAACGGCGTAACATGGGTGTTTTTCACAATGCTCAAGTACACCTGCCAAGGCTGACAGGCCGTCGGGATTGTGTGCTCCGTCAAGTATCAGCAGCGGCTCTCGGCTTAGTATCTGCACTCTACCTTGCAGCTGTGCTCGCTTTATGCCTTCAGCTATTTTTTCCTGTGGTATCTTAAAACTGTCGTTTATAAGGCGTATTCCGCTTATGACGCTCATGGCGTTCAGTACCTGATGTGCTCCGCCCATGGTGACTTCATAATGCTGTCCCTTGAACTCAAACTCTGAGCCGAACACGTCGCAGCTTTTGAGCCTGAGCTGGTTAAGGTCTGGGATAACCAGCTGAGAAAGATTTTTCATCGCCTGCTCTCTGACGGTGCGGATAACTTTCATATCGTTGCCTGCACTGAGCACACATGGACAATGGGGCTTTATTATGCCTGCTTTCTGATAGGCTATCTTCTCCAAGGTGTCACCTAAAATGGCGGTGTGGTCAAAGTCCACTGAGCCTATGACTGTGAGGACAGGCGTTTTTATAACGTTGGTGCTGTCTAAAAGTCCGCCAAGGCCTGTTTCAAGGACGACTATATCGCAGTTTTCCTCGGCAAAATAGAGAAAAGCTATGGCGGTGGTTATTTCAAACTGAGAGAAATTCTCACGGTCGCAGTGCATATCGGTGACGGCTTTAACACGCTTTGCCATTTTCGCAAGGGCGGACTTTGGGATATCGACGCCGTTTATTTTTATCCTGTCGGTATAGCTTATTATATAAGGCGAGGTAAAAAGCCCTGTTTTTAGTCCTGCACACCGGAACACTTCGCTGAACATCTGAGCCATTGAGCCTTTGCCGTTGGTTCCTGCGATATGGACGAATTTCAGGCTGTCCTGAGGGTCGCCAAGGTCGGAGAGCAAGGCTTTTATTCTGGACAGGTCTTTCACCGGCTTGCCTGAGTGGGAAAAGCTGTTTATAAATTCAAGTTCGTCTATGTCTTTGGTATTTTCTATCAATGTTATCCCTACATTTCGTCGATTATTTCTTTAAGCTCTCTTGCGGTGTCCATATTCACACCTGCGGTCTTTGCAAGCTCCTCGACTGTTGCTTTTTTGAGAGCCTCTTTGGTTTTATACTCGGTGATGAGTTTTGCGGCTTTTTTATCGCCTATGCCTTTGACTTTGGTTATCTCAAGTCGGTGGGCATTCTTTTTATGTTTCTGTGCCTGATAGGTTATGGCTACTCTGTGCACCTCGTCCTGAATGGCGGTAACAAGATTAAAGGCTGCACGGCACTTTGCAAGGCTTATTTCTCCGCCACCTGTGGCGACTGCTCTTGTGCGGTGCTTTGAGTCTTTCACAAGACCGAACATCGGGCAGGTGACGCCCATTCGCTCTAAGACCGGTTCAACGGCATTGACGTGACCGTTTCCGCCGTCAAGGAGGATAAGGTCGGGCATGATAGAAAAGCCCTCGTCGGTTTTCTCAAAATAATTCCTGAAACGGCGTTCTATGACTTCCTGCATACAAGCATAGTCGTTTTGCTCTGCGACTGTTTTGATAGAGAACTTTTTATAATACTTTTTGCATGGTCTGCCGTTTTCAAAGACTACCATGCCTGCTACCATATTGGTTGAGGCGAGGTTCGATATATCGTAGCACTCGATATACCTTGGGGTCTTTGGCAGACCTAAGGCTTTGGCAAGCTCTTCAAGGGCGGTTATTTCTCGGCTTGTTCTGCCGACCTTTATGGAAAGATACTCGGTGGCGTTGCTTTTGGCAAGAGTAGTAAGGCGGAGGAACTGTCCTCTTTTCGGGGTGGAGATATTCACGGCGTGGTCATATTTCTGGCGGAGGAATTTCTCGATTATTTCGCCGTTTGTGATATCCTCGTCAAGAAGGATATCCTTTGGTATGCTGTCTTTTGAAGAATAATACTGCATGAGAAAATCCTCACGCATTTTTACGCCGTCATCATTTTCGCCTAGAAAGTAGGAGGCTTTATCAAAAAGTCTGCCGCCACGGTACATTATGACGCTGGCACAAGCCATTTCACCGTTATGGGCAACGGCGATTATATCGGTATCTTTTATATTATCGTTTATTATCTTCTGGCTTTCGGCGGCTTTCTGTATAGCCTGGATACGGTCACGGAGTTTTGCGGCAAGCTCAAAGTCCAACTCTTCGGCGGCTTTGTTCATCTCCTCGGTGAGCCTTTCCACTGAGTCAGACGAGCCGTTTCGGATATAGTCCACTGCCTGACGGACGATAGTGTTATACTCCTCTTTGGAGAATTTTCCCGTACAGACGCCCATGCACTGCTTGATGTGCATATTAAGGCAGGGACGCTGTTTTCTGAAATCCTGCGGGAATTTTCGGGTACAGGTAGGGAGCATAAAGACTTTGTTCGCCTCGATAACAGCCTGCTTGACTGCGAATGAACTTGTATAAGGTCCTATATACTCTGCACCGTCATCATATTTTTGCAATACGGCTTGCAAACGTGGGTAGTCCTCATTTGTGACCCTTATATAGCTATAGCCCTTATCATCTTTCAGCAGGATATTATACTTTGGTGTATACTGCTTTATGAGGGAGCACTCCAAGACAAGTGCCTCGAACTCGGAGTCAGTGACGATGAAGTCATAGTCATAGACGTGAGAAACCATTTTCCACACCTTTGGCAGGTGATCCTGTCCCTTGCGGAAATAGGACGTCACACGGTTGCGGAGATTTTTCGCCTTGCCGATATAGATTATTTTCTTCATTTTGTCTTTCATTATATAACAGCCCGGCGAGGTGGTGAGCTTTGAAGTTTTATCACGCAGAAATGGCAGCCGTGGGTTGTCTTCGTCTGTAATATACATAAATTCTCCTAACTGAAACTAAAAGCAAAGGCAATACGAGTTGTCCGTATTGCCTTGCTATTATCTCTTACCAATACATAAATACAGGAGTACCCATATCTATTTTTTCATAAACGTATTTTGCTTTATCTAAAGGCATATTTATACAGCCGTGTGAGCCCCATGTGCTTGACTTATAACGACTGCCGCCGAAGTTGCCGTTCTGCCATGATGCGTCATGAAGTCCTATGCCGATAGTGGAAACGTTGTTCCAATAATCAACATATGAGGCATATGACTGTCCGTCGGCTGAGCCTCTCAGGGTCTTGCCCTTTTCCTTATACCAAAGCTTATAAACGCCGCCCGGTGTGTTTCTTGACTTGCTTGGGTAGCCCGAAACTATATCAGACTCCATTGTGAGCTTGCCGTCTTTATAATACCACAAATGCTGTGCGGTGAGGTCTACCTCGATATAGGTATCGCCGTAGTCCTTATCGGCTGTACGCCAATCCTTATTGCAGGTATACTCATAGGCTGAGTCAGGGTTTACATAGTAAACAGGCTCAGTTTCGGAAGACTCGCCCTTTTCAACAAGGTCAACGATAAGGTCGCAGGTCTTTTGCTGGTCTATCCACCAGCCGTAACAGCCCTGACCCTCGGAGATAGTTATAGTTCCACGCTTTGTGGTCTTGAACTCTCTGTCCTTGCCAAAGGTATCATACTTATCTGCAAGGTCTTCAACATATGCCATTGCTTTATCCTCGTCAACAGTATAGCCGACATCGGAATTATCATCATCAAAGGTTATCCAATCCATGATAGTGTCGCCCTTGAGGGTTTCGGTGGTATAGATAAAGTCAAATGTTATCTCGATATCGTTAAGGTTATTGAGTTTCCGGCAGGTATCTTCGAGCATATCGGCTGTTATCTTTGGTTTCTGATAGCAGTCTGCCTGAGAGATGTCAACGTCAAAACTGAATCCGTCAAGCTGCTCTTCTACATAAGAATAAAGCTCGTCTATCTTGCTTTCGTCTACAGCGTCGCCTGTGGTTTCCTTAACTACCACATAGCTGTTGTCGTCGTCCTTTTTGATATAGGCGTCCTCAGGTTCTTTAGTGCTCTGAGAATCGAGCACCTTTCTTTTCAGAACCTTTTCAAGCTTGCTCTTATCATACTTGAACTTTGAATCAAAGCTGAAATCTGTTCTCTTCATTGTGGAAGTGAACCATGAATAGTGGTTCTGCTGAGTATAATACTGGGTGACAAGGGTCTGAGTATTATTGTTATAGCCTATTTCCGACAGCTTTATAGAGAAGGTCGAGCCGTCTTTCTTTGTAACGGTGAGTGCGTCAGGTATCGGAGACTGCTCACTTACAAGCTGATAAGCCTCGGCTTTGGTCTTACCGCTGACGTCAACGCCGTTTATATATGTATTTCCCAGAAATCTATCCTTATACGAATTCATTCCCCACAGGTAAATGCCGCCTGCTGCAACGAGCACAACGCCCACAACTGAGCATATCGCCACTGCGGCAGTTTTGCCTGATGAGCTTTTCTTTTTCTTCTTTTTGCTGTTCTTTGAGCCGCTTTTTGCAGAGGTCTTAGGTGCAGACTTTGCAGTTTTTCCACGGTCGTCCGCCGTTTTAGCTTTGCTTGGTCTGACAGTTTCCTCGCCAAAGTCGGAAACGCCTCTTACGGGAGCGACAGGGTCTTCAAAGCCGTTATCCTGCATTGCCATGTTTTTGGCTATCATTTTTGCCATATCTTCATGGCTCATAGGGCGTGAATTTTCCTGAGGCTTTGCAGTTTCGCCGCCGTTCACACCGAGATCTATATTAAGGTCATTATCCTTTCTTTCATTATCGTTCATGATATTACCTTCCCTTATACCTTATAATAATGTATCCGTTTCACTTTTATTTTACCCTATTATACAACACTATTACCTTTTTTTCAAGGAGTATTTCCTACAATATAAAGACATTTTTATGACAATTTCTCAACAGTTTTCATACACCTGTATAAAAGCGGCGTGGTATGGTTTCCAGATAAAAATGCCTGAAATGCAGTTTTGGGTGCGGTTTCCTGCATATTTTTGAAAAGCAGGCGATTTTTTTTTGCAAAACCTCTTGAAAAATCTTAGAGGAAGTATTATAATATAAGGGATAAAGGTTCGCTTGGCGGACCGATCATAAAATAAAGAAAGAAGGATCTGTATGTTAGATATCAAGATCGAACGTACCACTACTCCAAAGGAAAAACCGGCTGACGAAACAAAGCTTGGTTTCGGTCACATTTTTACTGACCATATGTTTGTTATGAATTATGACGCAGGTCAGGGTTGGCATGACGCTAGGATCGTGCCTTACGGCGACCTTTCACTCTCCCCTGCTGCTATGTGCCTGCACTACGGTCAGGAGATATTCGAGGGTCTTAAAGCTTACCGTACTGCTGACGGCTCTGTTCAGCTTTTCAGACCTCAGGAGAACTTCAAGAGAATGAATAACTCTGCTGAGAGAATGGTAATTCCTAAGATCAATGAAGAGGATATGCTTTATGCTCTGAAAACTCTTGTAAAAATGGAGCAGGACTGGGTACCTCACACTGAGGGTGCATCACTTTACATAAGACCATTCATCATTGCAGTTGACCCATATGTTGGTGTTAAGCCTGCTGACCACTATCTGTTCATCATTATCCTTTCACCTTCCGGTGCTTACTATTCGACCGGTCTTAACCCTGTTAAGATCTACGTTGAGAACAAGTATGTCAGAGCCGTAAGAGGCGGAACTGGTTTTGCAAAGACTGCTGCTAACTATGCTATCTCACTGGCCGGTCAGGAAGAGGCTCACGAGCAGGATTACGAGCAGGTACTTTGGCTTGACGGTGTTGAGAGAAAGTATGTTGAGGAAGTTGGTTCAATGAACATCTTCTTCGTTATTGACGGCGAAGTCGTTACGCCACAGCTGCTTGGTTCTGTTCTCCCTGGTATCACAAGAAAGTCTGCTCTTGAGATATGCAAGAAGAAGGGCTACAAGGTAAGCGAGAGAAAGATCTCTATCGAGGAGATCGCTGAGGCTTACGACAACGGCAAGCTCGACGAAGTATTCGGCACCGGTACTGCTGCTGTTATCTCACCTGTTGGTCATCTCAAGTGGGGCGACAAGGTAATGGAGATAAACAACAACAAGATCGGACCTGTTTCACAGATGCTGTATGACACAATGACAGGTATTCAGTGGGGCAAGATTCCTGACGAGTTCGGCTGGATCGTCAAGATCGACTAATATCGTAAATAATCAATGCGGTCTGTGCTTTGGCGTAGACCGCATTTTTATATGTTGGAAAGGGGCGGCGGCAATGGAGCTACAGCAGATAATTGACAAGTCACACAGGATAGTATTTTTCGGCGGTGCAGGTGTATCCACAGAGAGCGGCATACCTGATTTTCGTTCCGTAGACGGACTTTACAATCAGAAATATGACTATCCGCCTGAACAGATACTGAGCCACACGTTTTTCATGCGGCACACAAAGGAATTCTATGATTTTTACCGTGACAAGATGCTTTGTCTGACGGCAAAGCCTAACAAGGCTCATTACAAGCTGGCGGAAATGGAGAGGGCAGGTATACTTTCTTCGGTGATAACGCAGAACATTGACGGGCTGCACACGGCGGCAGGCAGCAAAAAGGTATTGGAGCTGCATGGCAGCGTTCACCGCAATCACTGCATGGACTGCGGAAAATTTTACACTGCGGAGGATATTTTAAACAGCACAGGCGTGCCGAAATGCACCTGCGGCGGAACGATAAAGCCTGATGTTGTGCTTTATGAAGAGGGACTTGATGACGCCACTGTCACAGAGGCTATCAGGGAGATATCTCAGTGCGACACGCTTATTATTGCAGGAACTTCCCTGACGGTATACCCTGCGGCAGGAATGGTGAGATATTTTCAGGGTGACAGTCTTGTGCTCATAAATCGGGACAAGACTTCTATGGACAGCTCCTGCGACCTTGTTATCCATGACAAGGTTGGGGAAACGCTGGATAAGATAGTGATAAAGTAAAGATAAACAACGCAATTACAAGGTGAGATAACAAACGGGCGGACACTGTTCGCCCCTACAGGTGTGGATAGCCACATTTGCAGGGGGCAGTGTCCGCCAGTGTTTTTATGCGATTTTATTCGTCCATATGCTGTGCGGTATAAAGCTTATAATACTCGCCTTTCTTTGCGATAAGCTCGTCATGAGTGCCGCATTCTGCGATACCCTTATTGTCGATATACATTATCTTGTCGCAGTTTTTGATAGTGGAAAGTCGGTGTGCGATAATAAATGAAGTTCTGCCAACAAGAAGTCTTTGAAGTCCCTGCTGCAAAAGCTTTTCTGTTCGTGCGTCAATGGAAGATGTCGCCTCATCGAGGACAAGTATTTTCGGGTCTGAAAGCAGAGTTCTTGCAAAGGAGATGAGCTGTTTCTGTCCGCCGGAAAGCTTTGAACCACGCTCGTTCACTTCGGTCATATAGCCGTCTTTCATTTCTTTTATGAACTCGTCTGCACAAACCACTTTTGCTGCATCTTCTATTTCCTGCTGTGTGGCGTCAAGTCTGCCGTAGCGTATATTATCATAGATAGTGCCGCTGAAAATAAAGCTGTCTTGGAGCATTATGCCCATTTGTGAACGCAGCGAATGGAGGGTAGCCTGACTGATATCCTTGCCGTCTATGGTTATCTTTCCGCTGTCAACGTCATAAAATCTTGACAGCAGTGAAACTACTGTGGATTTTCCTGCTCCTGTCGGTCCGACAAGGGCGACGCTCTCACCTGATTTTACGTCAAAGGAGATATGCTCAAGGACTGTTTTGCCCTGCTCATAGCTAAATGTAACGTCGTCAAATTTTACTTCGCCTGTGATATTGCCGATATCCTGTGCGTTAGGCTTATCTGCGATAGTGGCAGGCTCGTCGAGAGTTTCAAATATACGCTCAAGGTAGGCGATATTGTTGATGAAGTTATTGAAAATGTTTGACAGGTTCATGATAGGCTGCCAAAAGCTTGATGCGTAGCTTGTCATTGCAACCACTGTTCCAAGGCTCACTGCCGCAGGGGTCAAAACAAGCAGACCAACAACGAATATCGCCGCCCTGACGAGAGTAGAAACGTTATCGGTAGCAGGCCAAACAAGGTTAGAATACTTCACGGCATTCATCCAGCTTTTGCGGTATTTCTCTGAAAGCCTGTCGAATATCTCGGCGTTTTCTTCCTCACGGGTGAATATCTGCGTTACTCGTGCACCTGTGATGTTTTCCTGCAAATAGGCGTTAAGGTTAGAGGATTTATTTGAAACGTCCTGCCATGCTTTACGCTGTCTTTTCTTTATCATCATCATTATCACTGCAAATATCGGCAGTCCTGAAAGAACCACCAATGACAGTTTCACGTTCACAAAGAACATGAATACGGTGATGAAAACCATGTTAAGGCACTCGAGTATCACGTTGATGATACCGTTTGAGAGCATATCTGACACGGAGTTTACATAGTTTACAACTCTGATGAGGATCTTGCCGTGCGGGCGGTTATCGTAATACTCAAATGGCAGCTCCTGCAAATGCTTGAAAAGGTCGGTACGGATATCGAAGATTATATCCTGACCAACGACGGTCATTATCCTTGAACGGATAGTAGAGAAGATTATTGACACGGCTATCGTGCCGATAAATGCGAGGGTGAGCAGGACGAGCTGTCCCATATTTTTTTGCGGGATAGTGTTATCAAGTGCATACTGGGTGATGAGCGGTCCGAGAAGTCCTGATATTGCGGCGAACACGCTGAGCACAAGGGCGGTTATCATTTTGCCCTTATATTTTTTGATATACACAAAGGAGCGTTTCAGGTGGGCGAAGTCGAATGGGGTCTCAAGGACTTCGTCAACGTCATAACGGTTTCTTGCCATTCAGACCGCCTCCTTTCCAAAGCCCTCGTTCTGGAGCTTGAATACCTCATAGTAATAGCCCTTTTTGGCGATAAGCTCTTCATGAGTGCCCATTTCGGTTATCTTACCGTCATCGAGGATTATTATCACGTCGGCGTCCTTTGTGGAGGAGATACGCTGGGCTATTATTATCTTTGTACATGGGAAATCGAGGTTTCTAAGGCTGTCCTGAATATACTTTTCTGTTTCCATATCCACGGCAGAGGTAGTATCGTCAAGAATAAGTATTGCAGGCTTTATGGCAAGTGCTCTCGCAAGGGACAATCTCTGTTTCTGTCCGCCTGAAAGACCTACGCCACGCTCGCCGACAATAGTTTCATAGCCGTCAGGCATTTTCTCAACGAATTCGTTTGCCGCCGCAAGCTTTGCATAGTGCTTAACGTCCTCCTCGGACATATCAGAGTCGCCGTATGCGATATTGCCGTCTATGGTATCGGAGAAAAGCAGAACGTCCTGAGTTGCCATGCCTATTTGAGAGCGGAGCTGTGAAAGCTTACGCTTTCTGACATTCACGCCGTCCACAAGGACTTCGCCTGAATTTGTATCATAAAATCTTGGAATGAGGTTTATAAGCGAGGTCTTGCCTGAGCCTGTTTCGCCCATTATGGCAACGGTCTGACCTGCTTTTATCTTGAAGTTCACGTTGTCAAGGACGGTATGCTTGCCGAACTTGAAGGTAACGTCCTTGAACTCGATATCTCCGTTAAGTCTGTCGGTCTGTTCAACTGCGTCCTCACGGTCGGTGATGATAGGTCTTGCGTAGTATATCTCAATGACCTTCATTGCAGACGCCATGAACCTTTGCATATCGTTCACATAGATGCCGAGGTTTCTGACAGGGTTTGCGATACCCCAAATAAGTCCTGAGATAGCCACATACTCGCCCATTGTTATCTCACCTTTTATAAGGAAAAATCCTCCGCCCAGCAGCATTATTACTGAAAGTGCGTTTGCAAAAGACTCCATATAAGGGAAAAATTTCAGCCACAGAAGTGAGGCTTTTTTATTTGCGTCGGAATACTCCTTATTGGCTTTTTGGAACTTTTCTATCTCATAGTCTTCACGGGCAAAGGCTTTTACAACTCTGTTGCCTGAGATGTTCTCCTGAGCGTCGGTATTCATTTTAGAAAGCTTTTCACGGAGGTCAACATACACAGGCTTTGCCTTTTTATCGAGCAGCACCACCACGCCGAAGATAAACGGCGTGACAGACAACAGCAGCAATGCCATTTTCCAGCTTACCGTAAAGAAATACACTGTTGAGGCGACAAAAAGCGAACATGATTCAAGCATACCTTTGAAAACGAATGCCACTGCATGACGTACCATATCGAGGTCGCCGGTCAGTCTTGTCATCAGGTCGCCAGTACGGTTGCGGTCATAGAACTCCATATCCTGATTTTCGATACGTCTGAAAAGATGTGTTCTTATTCTGTATATCATGCCCTGTGAGGATATTTCATAGGTCATGTTGCAGGAATACTGACAGATAGTTCTAAGCAGGGTAAAGCCCACCATGCCCGCAAGCAGCAGCCAGAACAGCTTTCTTTCATGCTCAAGGTTAAAAAGGGCGTCCTTGCTTGAAAGGAACTTATCCACAAGCTCTTTACTAAAATAAGGTGTGGTAAGATACAAGGCGTTGCACACCACTGTCAGCACCAGGGCTGTTACATAAAACTTTCGATAACCTTTCAGGTTATGCCATATCCATTGCAGCTGAAACATATTTTTCACGCTCCTTTTATACTTCTATACTTCATGCTTTTATAAGCCCATATATAAAAATATGAAACTTATGCTCTTTTAAAGCTATGGGATATTATAAGCCCTTTTAAAAGCAAAGTCAAGGGGGTCAGGAAAATAATTTTCTTCAATGTGAACCAAAAAATCCCCGTAAATACGCTGTGGTAATTGTGATTTTTCACAAATTGTGAATATGTTATTATCTTTTGATAGTCATATTTAGAAGAAAACGTTTTCTGTGGCTGTCTTATAATATTAAACTGCATTTCCGCAACACAAAAATATCCGCCCTGAGGAAACAAGGCGGATAAAAGTAATTCTTTGTGCAAAAATATTTGAGTGAAAAAGCCGTACAACAGAGTTTGGCAGGTGTGTTTAATCCTGAAAAACGTCGGTGAAGTAGCCTGCGTTGGAGATAGGCTCGTTGCCGCCTGCCAAATGCTTTGTGCAGCCCATGACATGGCATCTGAAAAAGCCATAGTTGCTCTCACGCTCCTCACAGCCGAGGACTGTAACGGAGGTAGGCTGCATATTAAAGCCGTGCCACATATTCATGGTGGAAATGCCCAGAAGGTGTCCTATAATGACCATTGAAACGGCGAAGTGACAGAAGAACACCAGCGTTTCATCGCTGTGCTTTTCAATGCGGAACATACCGTTCTCATGGATATAGCCATGGTCGGCGAGGAGCTTGTCGATGCCTTCATGCACCCATTTCAGCTGCTCCTCAACATTGCCTGTTTGCATATAGTCGGATTTGAACCAGTTATTGCGGTCATAGTATATCTCTTTATCCGCCCATTCGGTTGGGTACATATCCCACGGGATATGATGTCCGCCGTTAGAAGTTGGAATGATGCCGTTAAATTCTCTCAGCCATGTGAGAGTTTCGGCGGTATCCCCACGGAGTTTCAGGGAATATTCTGCTGTGAGCTGTGCTCTGCCCAAAGGTGAGACATAAAACTTTGAAACGTCCCAATTTTTCACACGCTGAGCGAGAAGTTCAGCCTCACGCTTGCCCTTTTCGGTAAGGGTATCGTGGACGTAATCGGGGTCGCCGTGTCTGATGAAAATAAGCCTCATAAAAATACCTCCTATTTAATCTGCCATTGGTTTTATCTCGGCGTTATATGCTCTTCTCAGGAAGAAAAGTGACGCCAATATGGAGAATACCTCGGCGATAGGGAAAGCCCACCATATGGCGGCAAGCTTGCCTGTAAGGGAAAGAAGATATGCCACAGGGAGCAGCACCACAAGCTGTCTTGTGAAAGAGACGAGCATTGAAGAAAGTCCTTTGCCGAGGGCCTGAAGTGATGAGATTATGATTATATCAAAGCCTGCGAAGAAGAAGTGGATGCTGATTATACGCAGAGCTGTTACGCCTATGCTGAGCATATTATCACTTGCGTCAAAGAGTTTAAGGAGAGGTGCCGGGAAAAGCTGCATAATGATAGTACCGACTATCATGATAGAAACGGAATACATCATGGCATATTTCATTGCACCGGTGATACGCTTTTTCTTTCTTGCACCGAAATTATATGCAACGATAGGGATAAGGCCGTTATTAAGACCGAAAACAGGCATGAAAACGAAACTTTGGAGTTTGAAATACACGCCGAAAACAGCTGCGGCGGTGTTTGAAAAGCCGATAAGGATACGGTTCATGCCGTATGTCATGACAGAAGAGATAGACTGCATTATGATAGACGGCAGACCGACTGCATAAATTTTCTTGATTATTTTTGCCTGCGGTCTATACTTAACAAGGTTTATGGTTATCTCTTTGTTAAACTTCATATTGAAGAACAGACCGAAAGCTGCAGCGGTGAACTGACCGATACAGGTAGCGACGGCAGCACCGGTCACGCCCCACTTAGGGAAAAAGCCCACGCCGAAGATAAAGCAAGGGTCGAGGATGATATTTATCACTGCACCGATACCCTGAGTATACATAGAATAGATAGTTTTGCCTGTAGCCTGCAAGAGTTTTTCCATAGTCATCTGGCAGAAAAGACCGATACTGAGCAGGCTAATAACAGTGAGATACTGGTCGCCGTACTCGATTATGATCTTGCTTGAAGTTTGTGAGCGGTAGAATATTTCGGTAAAGAACGCACCGAACACCACGAAGATAGCGAAGTTCACGAGGCAGAGGAAGATGCCGTTATTGGCGGCACTATTCGCCTGTTTGAAGTTCTTTTCGCCGAGAGATTTTGACAGCAGTGCATTTATACCGACGCCAGTGCCTGCACCGAGGGCTATCATAAGATTTTGCACCGGGAAAGCCAATGACACGGCGGTAAGGGCGTCCTCGCTTATTTTTGCGACGAAGATACTATCCACAATATTATAGAGTGCTTGCACGAGCATAGATATCATGATAGGCAGCGACATAGCAAAGAGCAATTTACCTATAGGCTGCGTTCCCATTTTATTTTCTTTTACTTCTTCCATTTTACGATCCCCACCTTAAAGTTACTTTTTCTTTGAATATATACTTTAACCTTTTTATTATAGCATTTTTATACGAAAGGTGTATGAATTATTTGTTAAATCAGCACAAATGTGGTGTAAGGGGGAAGAAACAAGTCAACGGTGACAACATGGTTTGGTAACCGTAAAAGTGCTCTCTCCAATCTGTAGGGGACGACGCCCTCGGCGTCCCGATATTTCTCGCCCGTTGAATTATTGAAAAAATATCACAATTATGTATCCCAAATAATTTGGCATCAAAGATATAACAGTCACAGCATTACCTCTCCGAACGGGACGTCCATTTCTGTGAAACAGAAATTGAGCCGCTCCCCTACATTTCTGAATTTACAGAAAATCCTGAGCACGGGCGAACGCTGTTCGCCCCTACAGATTTTTCGGGCGACTTCCTACCGCCGCAAAATCGCTACGCTCGGTGCTGTCTTTTACTTTATGCTTGTTCTTTACTTTGGTCGGCTATGCCCATTCCTCACTCCTCACTCCTAACTCCTCACTTACCTCCGCTCCTCACTTTACTCGCTTTACCGCTTGACGAAATCAATGTAAAGTAGTATAATATAAGAAATGCTGCTTATGCAAAATAATTTTACGGAGGTCCTTTATATGGAGAAAAAACCGTTTTATATCACTACCCCGATATATTACCCTTCAGGTAATCCTCATATCGGTCACTGCTACACCACTGTCGCTTGCGATTCTATCGCCAGATACAGACGTATGCAAGGCTATGATGTCATGTTCCTCACCGGTACTGACGAGCATGGTCTGAAAATTGAACAGAAGGCTGCTGAAAAAGGTGTTACGCCTAAGGAATATGTTGACGAGATCGTCAAGACTTTCAAAAAGCTTTGGAGCTACATGAACATCAGCTATGACAGATACATCAGGACTACTGACGATTATCACATTGAAACTGTTCAGAAGATATTCAAGGCTCTTTACGACAAGGGCTACATTTACAAGGGCGAATACAAGGGCAAGTACTGCACGCCTTGTGAGAGCTTTTGGACTGAGTCACAGCTTGATGAGAACGGCTGCTGCCCTGAGTGTCACAGAGAGGTAACAGAGGCTAAGGAGGAGGCTTACTTCTTCAAGATGTCACCATTTGCTGAGAGGATAGAAAAGCTGCTCACTGAAACTGACTATCTCCAGCCTAAGACTAGAGCCACTGAGCTTGTAAACAACTTTATCAAGCCTGGTCTTGAAGATCTTTGTGTATCGAGAACTACTTTCAAGTGGGGTATTCCTGTTACATTTGATGACAAGCACGTTGTTTACGTTTGGATAGACGCACTTTCAAACTATATTTCCGCACTTGGTTTCTGGAACGAGCAGTACAATGATTTTGACAAGTTCTGGCCTGCTGACGTTCACATGGTAGCAAAGGATATCATGAGATTCCACGCTATCATTTGGCCTGCAATGCTTATGGCACTTGATCTTCCGCTGCCTAAGCATCTTGCTGTACACGGTTGGATAACATTCAACGGACAGAAGATGTCCAAGTCTTTGGGCAATGTTGTTGACCCATTCATTCTTGGTGAGAGATACGGTGCTGACGCTATCAGGTATCACATTCTGCGTGAAATGGCTTTGGGTGCAGACAGCTCATTCTCAAATGAGATAATGATAAACAGGATAAACTCTGATCTTGCAAATGGTCTTGGAAACCTTGTTTCAAGGACTGTAGCAATGGTTGACAAATATTTTGGCGGCACGTTGCCTACTGACAGAGAAGAGGGCGAATTTGACGCTGAGCTTATCGCTGAGGCTAAGGGACTTGTTGCAAAGGTAGACGAGTTCATGGACAAGACTCAGATAAACAATGCTTTGGCTGAGATATTTAAGGTAGTATCGAGAGCTAACAAGTACATTGATGAAACTACGCCATGGGTACTGGGCAAGGACGAGAGCAAGAAGGCAAGGCTGGCGACAGTTCTTTACAATCTGCTTGAAACTATCAGGATAGTATCCACACTTCTTAGCAACTTCATGCCAACCACAATGCCGAAGGTATGGGAGCAGATAGGTGCGGCTGAGAGCGACATCACATACGAGAACGCAGGCAAATTCGGTGTACTTCCTGCTGACGTGACAGTTCACAGGGGTGAGATAATCTTCCCAAGGATCGACGTTGACAAAGAGATAGAGGAGCTTAACAAGATAATAGGCAGCAATGCAGATCCTGAGGAAAAGGCTGACGACGGTTTTGAGCCTGCACCTGTAGCTGACGAGATAACCATAGATGATTTTGCGAAAGTTGATTTACGAGTTGCACTTGTAAAGGACTGCGAGAAGGTAAAGAAGTCGAAGAAACTTCTTTGTTTACAGCTTGATGACGGATTCGGCGGCAGGCAGGTAGTATCGGGCATTGCGGCGTGGTACAAGCCTGAAGATCTTATTGGCAAGAAGGTAGTTATTGTAGCGAACCTCAAGCCTGTAAAGCTTTGCGGTGTTGAATCCAACGGCATGATATGTGCGGCTGACACTCCTGACGGTGCGGCAAGCGTTATTTTCCCGGATCAGGATCTGCCATGCGGAGCTAAGCTTAGATAAAACATTTATAAAAAAACAAGGAGCGGATTTCCGCTCCTTATATGCGTCTGTAGCTCAGTAGGATAGAGCACAAGACTCCGACTCTTGAGGTCGCAGGTTCGATTCCTGTCAGGCGTACCAGTCACTCGCCGTGACGGGCACTGTCCGTCCAACTTTATTCTAAATCTTACGACTACGCCGCTTGGTGTAGTTGAGTTGTTATTTTTACTTTGTGGGGCGAGCCCCTGCACCAAATCCGCTATCATTTGTGGTAGCGGATTTTTTATTTACACACCTCGTTAAGGCATTTTGTCACACGCTTTCGCAGCTCTTCGCCGCCGAATGGGAAACCGAACTCTGCGGCGGAACTTCCCCACTCAGGCGGGTGTTTTTTGCTGCTGTCGAAGTATCTGCTTTTCACCACGGCACGGTAGCGTTTTGGCATTTTTTCTGCAAGCTCCTCACATTCTCTCAATCGCAGCTGCACTTTGGCAAGCTCCAGCCACAGGTCGGTGAGTTTTCTGCCACGGTGGGCTATCCGTCCGCAATACTCCCCCACTGCGGCAAGCTGTGAGGACATTTCGCAGATATCCTCTTTAAGTTTCCACTCCTGCCACCTTAGTTTGCGGTACTGGGAAAGTTTTCGCACTGCGGTGGCGTTCACTTTACTGCCTCCGCTGCGGGAATTATATCGGCTTGCTGAGGGTGAAAGACTTTTTATTTCTCTGACTTCCTTTGAATAATCGGTAACACGATTCATATTTTTGCTCCTTTCTGCATTTTGTACAGACATTTGGACACTTAGTATGTTATACTATACTTACAAAGACAAATAGGTGATATAATTCTGACAGTTTTCTGTAAGCTTATCGGGAAATATTTTTTACACGGGGCTGTAATTCTCTTGACTTTTACAGAAAAATGTACTATAATTATATCACAAGATGATTTTATACAGATATCTGTACTTATCACATATACAGTATAATACAGACTTCTGTAAATGTCAATAGGTACTCACAAATAAAATACAGATTTCTGTATATTCGTGAAAAATCACAACTGGAGGAAGAAAAATATGTCTGAAATGTACAAAAGGATAGAACAGCTATGCAAGGATAACAATATGTCGGTATCGCAGATGTGCAGGGAGCTTTCCATAACAAGGAGCTGTCTTTCGGAGCTTAGCAAAGGCAGGACGGAGAGGCTTTCCACGGCGAATGCGTCAAAAATTGCAGACAGGTTCGGGGTCAGTGTACAATATCTTACAGACGGAAAAGAAAAAAACATTGACGAAGAGCTGAAATTTGCATTATTCAACGGTTCTGAGGGTGTGACGGACGAAATGTTTGACGAAGTCAGGCAATTTGCGGAAATGGTCAGGCTCAGAGAGGAGGCAAAACGCAGAAAGGTCGGTGAAGAATAAAAGATGAAGAACATACAGGAGCTGTATGACATTTGCAGGCGGGAGAACATCTCCATAGATTTCATAGACTGTACGAAATGCGGCTCGATATCGCTTTATGGTGCAAACGGCTGTGCCATAGGCATTGATAGTTCTACGCCTGTGGGGCTGCTGAAAGAGCGTGCGGCTCACGAGATCGGGCACTGTGTAAAGGGAGCATTTTACAACAGATATGCGGCGGCAGATCTTATTTCACGGCACGAATACAGGGCTGACAAGTGGGCGATCGAGGAGCTGATACCAAAAGATGAACTGCTGGCGGCAATAAAGAAAAATCTTGACAGCATATATCTTTTATCCCAGCACTTTGGGGTCAGCGAAGATTTTATGCTAAAGGCTTGCAGGTATTACGGGGTTTATTTTGGATAGAAAAACACCGCTGAGAACGACTAACGCTCTCGGCGGTGTTGGTTTTTAGTAGAGTTTTTTTGCTGTGATTTCTTTTAGTGTGCCTATTTTGTTGAAAAGGTCTTTTGTGACGTAGATCGTGATGTATTGTTCGCTGGTCGTGAACTTATACGGTTTATATGCCGTGATACGCTTTACCGCAACATAATCATTTACGTCAATGTCAGGATACACTCTTGTCAGCTGACAGCGGTCAAGTACAACATCGGGTGGACCTTGCTCTCGCCATTTATTTATTATAGCCTCTGACTCTTCCTCAGTTGAGGATTGATAATACATAAAAGTTTTGTCATGGTCATCAATGTTATAATTATAAAAAATGTTGTTATCAAAGTATGGGAGAATGGCGGTAGCCCAACCCTGGAGCTTTGGATAATCATAATACTCAAGGGTAGAACCATTAGTAGTCCACTTACCATCAACATTTTCTTTGGGTTCCTGTGCCCACTCACTAAGTATTTTATAATCATCAAGGTCATATTCCTTTATGAAGTCAGCCGCCGCATTTATCCAATATGGATATCGAATCTCGAAATAAGAACTGCTGCAACTCCATGCTATAGGGACAAGCAGGGGAATAAAGGCAAGTGACTCAGCTACTGTCCTCATTTTTCCATGAAGGTTATTCATTATTATTTGAATATATTTAGGTAATTGAATTTTACCATTTTCGTCTAATATTATCCAAAACATATAGATCAGCAGTGCCGTAATGATGCCTACATGATGTAAGGAGAAATATATCAACGTACAGAATAGTGAAAAAATCAGATAAGGTACTAGGAAAGTAAGCAATTTTTTATTGCTGTAAAAAATTGAAACGGCTAAAGCAAAAATTAATACAGCCACAATGCTAAGTGTAATAAGGCTTGTTGTATCATATGATGTATTCAAAGATTGCGGCACTTGACCAATGGTAGCCTCTGTGAGTATTAAGAAAATCCACAAGAGCTGTATAAAATTGAATGAAAAATGGAATATTTCCTTAGATGTTGCCTTTCCATCAACGTATGTATTCTCAGACGGAAAGATCTCAATTAGGATCAGCACTACAAACAAAAGCAACGCCAACATCAGCCAACAACGTTTATCAGTGAAAACTTTCGCCAATGTACCATTCTTATAATGTTGGCCAAATATCTCACCGAGCCATACTATACAAAAACCGCCTGCTATAATAATTCCAAAGGTATGTACAGAGCACATTAATGCAAGGCAAAGCAAATACTTAACTGGGTGCTCATTTCTATTTTTATGGCAGGCAGCCGCAAGAAACATTGCGAGGACGAGTATACAGTATGGACGGCTGATAACGCCGAACTGATAAAATAAAAAGAAATTGAAAGGCAATAGGCAACGAACGATTTTTGGAAAAGGCGACTTAAACAAAAGCACTGCTACAGCCAATGTAATGAAAAAAATATTGACTATTGCCAATGAAAGCTCATATGGTGCTCCAAGTTTTGCAAACGGAAGTAAGAGCAGATCCCACAATGGCGGGTGCCCTTCATTGTGCGGAATCTCAAAAAGTATCTCCTTTATAGTTCCCGAACGTGCAATCGCCCACGCCTGAGCTTCATCAAACCACGGTTCATGAAAATATGTTATCGTACAGACGCCGAGCAGGTATATTATCAGCGTTATAACATCGCATTTTCCATGTTCTTTGCTGAACGCCCAGCTATTAAATTTTTCTTTCATTAATATCCTCCAAAAAAATAATCGACATATAAATTATACCATTTATTAAGAAATTAGTCAATGTTTTTGTAAAACTTTTTGCGACAAATATTGACATAATTAGGCTTGTGCTCAATGTCTGCAATAAAAAGAAATAACCGCCCAACTACCACGTAGGACGGTTATTCTTTATAACTATTTCCCTTGGAGGTAAACCGCTTACAGCAGTATGCCTCTTTCATTATCTTAATTATACCACAGCAATGACAGATTATCAATAGCCTTAAAACTTAACGCCCCAGCTGAAATTATCAGGCAGTTCATCAAGATTTTTAGCAGGGTCAGGATACTGCCCCACTATCGCTTTTGACGCCGGCGACCTTGCATCGCACCACTGTGCAAGCTTGTATCTGCCGTCCTCGCCTGCGATCCAATAAGCATAGCCTGCATTGTCACCATTTCCATTAAGTGCGTCATGGACAGCTTTTTCAAGTTTTTTTGAAGAGTCAGGCTCAGCGGTGCAATCAACAACAGCTGTGCAGGATCTGACATCAACATCTTTTCCATGGCACTGCATATCAGTTACAACTGTATTTACAGTGTTGAAAACTATCTTTGCATTGCTGTTTGCACTTTTAAGTTTTGCCTTTTTGATATAACTCATCATAGTTGGTATGAGAATAGCCGCAAGCACGCCGATAATGGCAATAACGACCACAAGCTCCACCAAAGTAAAGCCTTTTTTGTTCATTTCTTTCCCTCAATTCTTTCATCGGAATATTGATCCCCATTTAATATTTCGACAAGTATATTATACAAAATTTACCCGATTTTGTCAAGGAAAAGACAAGCCGTGCCGTTGATTTTTACCATTTATACAAAGCCAAGCTGGCAATATTGGTTATTTCATATATTTAAAGACAAAAAAGAACCGCTCGTATGAGCGGTTCTTAAATATGTGTTTTCAATTATACCCAGTTTCCACCGCTCATAGAATAACCAGCAGCCTTGAATGACTTGTTAGCCTTATCAGCATCTTTACATGGGTTTGGATACTGACCAAGAACACCCTTTGAAGGATCCTGAACGTCAGACCACTGAGCAAGAGTTACATCTCCACTAGTGCCGATAACATACAGGCACCAACCAGCATCGTTACCATTATCCTTCAATGCATCCCAAACAGCATCAGCAAGCTTACCCTTAGCACCTGTAGCAGTACCCTTCATGTTAGCAGCTACCTTAACAGGACCGATACCATCGCTAGAACCAACTGTATCGCCGCTAACGAGCATATCAGCAGCCTCATTGTTTACTGTTGTAAAAATAAGCTTAGCGTTTGAGTTAGCTGTCTTGAGCTTTGACTTCTTTACATAGTTCATCATTGTAGGAACGAGGATAGCTGCAAGAATACCGATGATAGCGATAACAACTACGAGCTCTACAAGGGTGAAACCTTTTCTGTTAGATTTCTTCATAGAAAATCCCTCCATAATAAATTAATTAAATGTTTTATAAAAGTGCCGCAAGCCGATTTAAGCAGCTACTTTCCAAATATTAAGTGGCTTTCGGAGTTCTTTATGTTCTCCTTATCGCCATGATTAAAGTATACATCATCTTGTCCAAATTGTCAATAGTTTTTCTGATTTTTTCTTAACTTTGTTCAAGTTGACGAAAATCTATTTTTCATTCAGGCAAATTGACGATTGATAACACTGTCTTGACATTTTCATAAAAGTCTGTCACACACTTTGTCACACACCTTTTTATGATGTATCACCTTACATCGTTCTTAATTATATCTTAAAACAAATAAATTGTCAAGACTTATTTAACAGTTTCGTTATTTTTGTGAACTCTGTACACTAATCGTGCGTTATAAAATACACTTTGCACTAATTGTTTCACACGTTTAACTATTTAGACAGTTCCACCATTTTATTGTACAGATTTTCTGAGGCATTTCCTATCTCCGCTCTGCCATAATAAAGCGATTCGGAGGTGCTTATGAAAAATTCGAGAATGTCCTGATTTTCCAGCTTTGGCGACATTATTTCAAGATCATCTGAGGACGCCATTTTCTCGTTGGCTTTATATTCTATACCGCCTAGCATATCCCTTGCCGCAAGTGCCTCAAGGGCTGCTTTTGACGCAGGCACGCCCTTTCCTGTGCCCTGTGCCAAAGCCATTTCCTCGCCGTTCACAAGATAGTCAAGGAGCTTTGCTGCCTCCTCAGGGGATTTTGAGGATTTCTTTATGGCATACACGCTGGTAGGCTTTTTATACCAGCCGCTGCTCACTGCCTTTTTATGCTTTGGATAGTCGCCGATAACAATATCAAAGCCAAGCTTTTGTGCAGGCTCGCAATAATACTCGGCATCTGATATCCATGAGGCTACGCCGCCGACTAGGCACTTCTCAAAATCATTCCTATCGAAATCCCAGGCAGGCTTTGTGACCTTTTTATTTAGCATTTCCTGATAAAAGCCAAGCATGAGCCTTACGTCCTCCAGCGTATACTGGAACTCGCCGCTGTCGGAAAACATTTTTCTGCCTGTGACCTGCTCCGCATAGGCTACTGAACTTAGGTAAGAGGCTTTTTCTGACATTGCAAGAGGATACACTTCGTCAGACTTCATGACCTCTGCCGCATTTATCAGGTCAGACCAGTTTTTAGGCAGGCTCAGACCATAGCTGTCATAGAGCGTCTTATTATAATAGAACGTCACGCAGTTCGTGCTTGTGGGCAGTGCATTGAGCTTGCCGTTTATCGTGCCGTATGCAAGGCTGTCATCATCAAAAGCTGACAGATTTATGTAGTCTGAAAGCTCATTAAGGTCATAAAAGCCCTCACCGTCAGGAGAATATTCATACAGCCAGTCATAGTTGAGCTGCATAACGTCGGCAGTAGTGTCGGAGAAAAACTCAACATCCATACGGGTCTTAAAGCCGTCGAAATCGGCATATTCAGGTCTTATGACAACATTTTTGTTGCTGTTCTGATATGCTTTCAGACCCTCAAGCGTATATTCATTTCTCACGTCCTTGCCCCACCATGAGAAGGACACTTCCGTTTTCGTTTTATGCTCTACCCTGCGTTCAGGCAGCGAGCAGCCGGTCATAAATGCCGCTGTGCACAACGTGGCAGCAGTCAGGGCAGCACCTTTTACAATACGCTTTTTCAACTGCGGCTCACCTCTTCCTCTCGTTTCTCAAACAGCACAGCTCTTCCGTCCTCGCTGTTTGCCGCCTCGTCACAGGCTTTTTCTGCCATATCAAGAAGTTCGTCATAATCGTCGCTTGACTCAGGATAAACAGCTGCACCCACTGCACACTTTATATATCCCCTATCGCTGTCAAGGCAACAATCTTTCAGCTTATCATTAAGCTCTTTGATCGCAGAACGCACGCTGCTGTAGGCTTTCACAAGGTCAAAATCCGTATGATCTGTGAACATCACAAACTCGCCCTCGCTGAGGATACCGCAGACGTCGCCGCTCTTGTGATCCTCTTCAAGCATTTTTGCGACCTTTCCTTCCGCCTCTGCCACTATATCGTCGCCATAATTGAGCCTTATAAGCTCCAGATTTGTTATTTTCACGATAACGAATGCGATAGTCGAACCTGAAATACAAGTTTCCATTTTATCCATAATGCTGTTTTCGGTATACTCGGCAGTGAAAAGCCCTGTATTTTCATCGACTTTTGGATATTTACCGAACTTAGGGCCGTTATCAGGGTCATTGTTTGAGGCTGATGCCGCAGAAACTGACACGAGTATGAATGCAAAAAGAATGAGTATCCCAAAGCATTTCAGACCTGTTCGCACATAGTGACGGACGGTATCAGACATATCCACTGTAGTGATGACCACCCAATCGTCACCGCAATCGTCAAGGGCACAGATAGTTGTCATATCCGACACTGTGACCCCTGTGCCGCCGTCAAGAAACTTTTCCGTCTTATCGTCAAGCTTTCCGCCGACAACGCTCTTGCTGTCATTGGCATAGATTATCCTGCCCTCATTATTGCACAGCAAGGTATTTATCTCGCTATAGTTATCAGAAGGCAGAAACACGAGGTCAAACTCGGTGGAGAACACAGAGGATATAAAGATAAGCTGTTCATTTATCCTGCCTGCGAAATACACACGTTTATAGTTATCGTCCTCGCCTGTGAACCACTTTATCTTGCTGTCGCCCATAATTGCGGACACACGTTTGTATATCTCATCGTCGAAGATATCCTTTGTGCCGTCGGTTATCTTGCCAACGTTATGCTCATTGCTGCTGACGATTCCAAAGTCGGTATAGTTGCCCAGTGTGCTAAGCTCTATGAGCTTTTCGGTCAGGTCTTTTTCCTCGCTGAGCACTGCGAACTCGCTTTTTGAGGTATCGGAAGGGTCATACTTTGCGTAATCCTCATTGCCCATGATAAGCTTGGCGGTATCCTCCATTTTATCCATAAAGGCGGATATATTCTGGTTAGCCTCGGCATTTATGGCAGAGCAAAGCTGAGCCTCCTTTTTGAATGCGTTCACGCCGCTGTAATAGCAGGCACACGCATACACAAGCAGACAAGCAACAAACAGCACTAACACGCTTGTTTTCAAAATAGATCTTCTATATTTTTTTATTTTATCATACAGTTCAAAATCAGCAGAGCTTTTCAAAAGCAACTCACCTCTTGGTCTAAATCATTACAATCATTATTAATTATAACACATTAGCCCATAAAATAAGTGATTTTTTTGTTAATTATTGCTCAATTTGTAATGTACGTTTTGTGTTTTTCGCAAACTCGCAGCGTTGTTTCTTTTTCATCTCCGCCTCAAAAAGCGACACTGCTGCCCAAGCGGCTGTCAGGACTATGCCTGCTGCGAACACTGCACCCATATTTCTTTCGGCGGCTGCAAGGAGCACGAAAAACAGCACCATTCGCATTATGGTTTTCATAAGCCACCTTTCGCCGCCTAATCCTGCAATGACTATAAACACATTCATCGCTACTATCCATATCATTTTCCCACACTTCCTCGTTTTATATTTTTTCGGGGCTGTATGTATAATACCACAGCAGAAAGATTTTGAGGGGTAATTTTTTGGACAGCAAGTTTTTTGTCGATATGCACAGATAAGAACGTTTGTTTTGATGACTTTTCTACAAATCCAAAAGACCCCGTGGCAAAAGCCGCAGGGTCTTTCAGAGAAGTAAGAAGTATAATATGAAGAAAAAATTATGAATGGGGAATGCGTAAGTTATGTATTTTCTCATATCATTTCACTTTTGCCGCACTCTGAAAATTCAGAGCACAGCGTTATGAAATGAAAAGAAGAATGAAGGAAAATTATATATGAAAACTCATTATGAGTAATTGGTTGACGGAACTTTCAGCAAGCTCTCAAAGCTTTTGCCTGAGGTCTTTCACGGTGTTCCTCTGACCTTGTATATATAATACCTTTTCAATATGATAGTTTTATGAAAAGACCCTGAAAATAAGCTGATAAGAATGGCAAAGTGGTTTTCATAAAAACGACTCACACAAACGCAAGTCAAACCACCTGTAGGGGCGAACAGTGTTCGCCCGTTTTTAACTTTCGCACACAAAACGAGGGCAGACCGTTGTCCACCCTCGTTTTTGCTCTCTATTTCTGCTCTGCTTTCGCAAAATGCACCTCTCCGTCATTTCTCGCAAAGCTTATGACCTCATCAAAGTCATGACAGAGCATCGAATATTTCAGCGGCTTTCTTATCATCACCGCTCCCGACCTTATGGATACCGGCACTGTGCCGCCCTTGTATGCAGTTTGGGCACCGTTTTTCTCCATGACTGCTTTCGCTATCTTTGTCACCTTTTCAACATCGTCAAGCCCTGTCACCATGACGAACTCGTCGCCGCCTATCCTCAGAACAGGCATATCTTCCCCTGCGGCGGCGTTTATCCTTTTTAGGCTCTCAAGTATCACTTTGTCCCCTGCCTCTCTGCTTATATCATCGTTTATCCTCATCAGTCCCACAATGTCAAAGCACAATACATATGTGCCCGTTCTCTCGTTAAGATAATCAAAAAGTTCAGTTACGTCAAATTTCTTGTTGCCCATATAATATGCTCCTTTTAAATAGTCACGGTTGAGCTTTGGAAAAAGTCCGCAGCTCTTGTTCCACTCTTTCTTGAACACCGAGGGTGCAACGCCCCACTGCTTTGTGAACGCTCTTGTGAAAACCTCGTGGGAATTGTACTGATACTTCATGGCGATATCCATGACGGTCATATCAGTATTGAGAAGATCTATCCCTGCATTGGTGAGCCGCCTTTTTGAGATATACTCTTTAAGGCTTGTATGCGTGGCGTATCTCCACAATTTCTGAAGTGCCGAAAGCGAGCAATAGCACACTGCCGCTATATCCTCCTGCGTGAACTCACTGCACAGATTGTGTTCGATATAATCAAGTGCTGTGGTGAAAATACAGAAATTGTTCTGGTCTTCCTTTCTCATTCCCCTGCCCCCCTCGTATATATAGTAACGTTACTGTACTTATAGTATAGCATACTTTTCATGGCTGTGCTTGATTTTTTGAGTAAAAAAGGCGGCAGAAAATTTCCGCCGCCTGCATATTCTCTATCCTGACGTGACCACAAGCACATCCCCTTCTTTCAGCCGCAGTCTGCCGTTTGGTATAAGCGTTCTTCCCTGCCGCTTTATCATGACTATCAGGCTGTCGTCTGACATTGTTATCTCGGATATCCTATGACCGCACCACTCGTGGTGTTTATCAAGGTTCATTTCGCTGAGCACAAAATGGCTGTCGTCATAAAAGCCTGCCGCACTGAGCACCACAACGTCCCCTGCAAGTATCTGAGTTTTGCCTGTTGGTATTATCTTCTCTTTGTCACGAAGTATCATAACCACAAGCAGACCTCTCGGAAATGGTATATCCTTTATCTTCCGCCCTGCCCAGCTGCTGTCAGGCTGTACGGACAGCTTTATGAACTGTACTTCCGTTTCATCACTGTAGTCATTGAACGTTCGCATTACGTTTTCGTCATCATCTATCATATCGAGCTTTTTGGCAAACAGGGGCAGCAATGTACCCTGAATACCGATAGACATAAGCACGATACAGAAAACGATATGGAAAACGTCATTTTTCATGTAGGCGTCGTCAACAGTCGCCATAATAGCGAAAACTATAGAGGTCGCTCCCCTTAGTCCTGCCCATGATATGAGGGCTATCTGTTTCCATTTTGCACCGAAAGGTTTCATTATGAGGATGACAGCCGCAGGTCTTGCCACGAATGTAAGAAACAGTGCTATTGCTGCCGCCGGAAGTATTATGGACGGCATTTGCGACGGAAATGCGAGGAGTCCAAGCAAGAAGAACAGCAATATCTGGGTAAAGCCTGTTATGCCGTCAAAGAAGTGCACAAGGGCTGTTTTGCCTGATATTTTTGTATTGCCAAGGACAATGCCCACTATATAGCAGCTTAGATAGCCGTTTCCGCCCACTGCTGACGGCAGGGCGTAGGAAAGTATGGCTATGGCGGTGACAAAGATAGCGTCAAAGCCTGCGGCGTCAAATCTCACACGCTTTATGAGATACACCGCACCAAGCGAGATAAGTGCACCAAAGCCCACGCCGAACACCACCTGTGAAAGCAGGCTGACGACAAAGCCCCCTGCCGTTGCACCGCCTTTCATAAGAGAAAGTATGATAACAGTGAGCATATAAGCCCACGGGTCGTTACTTCCGCTTTCAAGCTCCAGTATGGAGGCTGTGCCATAGCGGAGGTTGAGCTTTTTGCTCCTGAGCACTGAGAACACAGATGCGGCGTCTGTTGAGCTTATTACCGCACCAATAAGCAGACTTTCCAGCCACTCGAATCCCAGCACGAATTTACAGAACGCTCCCGTTGCAAAGGCGGTGAGCAAAACCCCTGCTGAGGCAAGTATGAGCGACTTGCCTGCCACCTTTTTCGCCTCGCTCCATTTCGTGCCGAATCCGCCGTAAAAGATTATAAAAACAAGTCCCACCGAGCATATCTCCTCGGCGAATTTATAGTTGTCAAATTCTATTTTGAAAAGCCCGTCAGAGCCGAACAACATTCCAAGAAGTATGAACGCCAGCAAGGCAGGCAGTCCGAATTTATCTGATATTTTATTGAAAAACACACAGCACAGCACTATCACCGAAGATAAAATGAGCATTGTGGTCAAGCTTATCACCCCTTTTTTCTCATTATAAAAATAACGCTTTGGGTATTTTTATACTCAAAGCGTCATTGCTTGTGTAAATATTATAACATATTAACTGCTGTGCTGTCAACTTTTTGCCAACGTCTTACACAAATTTTACATCGGCTCTTGACAAATAAGAACATATGTGCTATATTTATATTAAGACAGTGTATCAATGGAAATAAAAAAACGTCTGCCTTTTACAGCAGACGTCCGCCTATTTTTATCTCGGCTCTTTTATCCTTGTCCAAATTTTTATTCGTAACAATCGGCAACCTGAGCGATAGCCTCTTTTGCCATTTCCACAGCTTTTTCAGGTCCGAGCACCTTTGCCTGCGGGCCGAACTGGAAAAGCCAGCCCCAGAATGTTGGTGCGACCTGGACCTCCTCATTTATATAGAAGGTAGTGTCGGAATTTTTGTGACATATGGTTTTCTCACCAAAACGGTCCATTACAACATCTATCAGCTTATTGTCGAACTGCAGCTGCAGCGTCATAAGCTCGCCGCCGTACATTCCATAGATAGCCTGACGGTTGGTGACCTCAGCTTTCTCCTCCTCGGAAAGCTCCCTTCTTGGGATATCAGTAACTGTGACCTGCGTCATTCTGTCAACTCTGTAGCGGCATATCTTTTCATGCTTTTCGCAATAGCACACAAGATAATAATTGTCATTCTCCCACACAAGAGAATATGGCGAAACGGTATAAACTTCGCCGCCATGGCGGAGCTGCTTGCGTTTCTCGACGGTGTATTCAAAATACTTGAATCGTATCTCGACGCTGCCGAAAATGCCTTCCTGTATGCTGTTTATGGCATAGTATATCTGCTCGTTGAAGGTCTTTGTCCTGTTTGACACATAGACCATTCTGCGGAGATCCTTTGCCTTGTATTCAGATGTCAGTGACTGTATTTTTCTAAGAAGTTCCTTTGATTTCTTCTGTGTAAGAAATCTGCTCGACGCAACTGCATCTGCAAGGACATACAGCTCTTCGTCCTGAAACAGCCTCTGTGCAAGATAATAAGCGTTGGAGTGACCGTCCTTCGTTATCTCGATATCCATTCCGCTGTCACACAGGGTCTTGATATCGTCATAGATAGTCTTTCTCTCAGCCTTTATGCCATACTCGCCCAGTATCTCTATGAGCCTGTTTCCTGTAATGGTATGCTTTTCGTCTGTCTTGGTCTCAAAAAGCTTTTTCATGGTCAAAAGCTTTTGTTTCTGTCTGGAAACTCCTGTCACTTTATTTTATCCTCCCCGCTGCGTTTCAAATCCGAAACCTTAATTCTTGAACCGTCAGGTTCAATGATCGTCGTAGCCTCCAGCTGACCTGTGAGGTTGGCTATAACACTTCTGCGATACTCATTTCTCAAAGCCTCACGCTCAGACTTCTCCTCGGCGGTAAGCTCTCTTTTTCTCGCAATAGCAGTAAGCTCAGACAATCTGTTAAGCTTTACTTTCTCCATAAATTTTTACACTTCTCCTTCATAAGCCATGACCTGCACCTGTTTTATTTTTATATCGGCAGTATCCGACTTAATTTAGAATGGGCAGCTTACACAATACCGCCCTTTACGTTCAAAAAGTGTTCATATCGGCTTTTTCTTTTATCTATATTTATAAGTCCAACAAAACACCCTGAAACAAATTTGCAGATACATTATAACACATATTTATTTAAATTGCAACGGTAAATTGCACAAACAGTCCGTTTAATTTCCCACAAATTAAACAAGAATTTTGAAAATTGTGTTTGTCCAAAAATTTACCCACAATATATAGTAGGTAAAAAATCGGTCAGAAAAAGATAAAGAAAGGAATTTTATGCAGCACAAAAAGGTATCATACGAACTTACACAGAATTATATCCCAAGCCCTCAAGCGAAAGAAAAAGAGCCTGTTGACCCTGCCATGGCGGTGGAAAACAGGCTCATGCGTGAGATAGTGCGGGAAAATTTGACGAAACGGCAGAAATGTTATATAATAATGTATTATACAAAGGGCATGACCATGCAGGAGATAGCTGACGCCGAGGGGGTGTCAAGATCTACAGTATCAAGGACTATCGGGCTTGCGAGAAAACGCATTTCCTGCGGAATGAAACCTGCCATGCTCAAAAGTGCACTGAAAGGAAGATAGCATTGAACGCACCTGTGAACAAATTCGTGAATGATTATGCAAAGTCGGGCACGGCAAGATTTCATATGCCGGGTCACAAGGGCAGAAAGTTTCACGGTCTTGAGGCTCTTGACATCACTGAGATAAGGGGTGCGGACTATCTTTTTGAGGCAGAGGGCATTATCGCACAGAGCGAGGCGAAAATGTCGGCAGCCTATGGCAGCAGGCGGACTTTTTACTCCGCCGAGGGGTCGAGCCTTTGCATAAAGGCTATGCTCGGCATAGTTAGCCGCAGTGCAAAAGGCAAAAGGATAACCGTGGCTGCACCGAGAAATGTGCACAAGGCGTTCATCAACGCCTGCATACTCCTTGACATTGACGTTGAGTGGATATATCCAAAGGGCGAATTCACCTCGATCTGTGCAGGCAGCGTTACTCCTGAGGACGTTGAAAAGGTGCTGGCTAAAACAGAGGTGGACTGCGTTTATGTCACCTCGCCTGACTATCTGGGCAATCTCAGTGACATAGGCGGAATGAGCAAGGTTTGCAGGAAATACGGTGTGCCCCTGCTTTGCGACAATGCTCACGGGGCTTATCTGAAATTTCTGTCCGAGAGCCTGCACCCTATGGACTTGGGGGCTGATATGTGCTGTGATTCTGCTCACAAGACGCTGCCATGCTACACAGGGGGGGCGATGCTGCACATCTCAAGTCACGCACCTGAGGAATATGACGGCTATGCAAAAGAGATAATGTCAATGTTCGGGTCAACAAGCCCCTCCTATCTTATAATGGAGAGCCTTGACCTTTGTGCAGACTATGTAAGCGGAGATTTTCCCCGTGACCTTGAACGAACCATAAAAAGGGTCACTGCCTGCAAAGAGCGTATCTGCTCGTCTGGCTGGCAGGCGGTGGGCGATGAGCCTATGAAGATAACTATTGCCGCATACAAAAGCGGTATCACAGGGGACGAGCTTGCGGACAGGCTAAGGGAATATGATATAGAGCCTGAATACAGCGACACACAATATGTTGTGCTCATGCCGTCGCCATTTAACAGCGAAGAGGACTATAAAAAGCTCGAAAAGGAGTTCTCTGAGATAAGGCAGCCTAGGATAAGGCTTTTCGGCGACTTCCCTGCCATACCGAAGGGGATAAAGCGTATTGGCATAAGGCAGGCGGCTTTTTCGGCTCAGCACACTGTAAATGTTGAGGACGCCTGCGGTCTTGTTTGCGGAATGACAGTCACAAGCTGTCAGCCGTCCGTGCCGGTGGCGGTGAGCGGTGAGGAGATAACCCCTCAGGTAATAAAAATTTTGAAAAACTATGGAATTGACCGCATAAATGTGCTATAATATAAGGTGTAGCTGCAAAAGCTATTCTTACATCAAAAATAACAGGAGGCAAAATCATGAAACTTGTCTATGCTATCGTAAACAGTGATGATACTTATGCTGTAAACAAAGGACTTCTGAAGTCTGGTATAAGAGCCACAAAGCTTTCTTCAACAGGCGGTTTTCTTATGTCAGGAAACACCACTTTTCTTATCTGCTGCCCTGACGAGCAGGTAGACCTCGTTATAGAGGTATGCAAAAAGTATTCAAAGAAGAGAAAGCAGTTCGTTCCGTCATCTACTATCATGGAACCTGACGGTGCGGCGTCTTATCCTGTAGAGGTCGCTATCGGCGGTGCGACTATATTCGTTACGGATATCGAGCGTTTCGAGAAAGTCTGATTGACGGGATAGATTTTTCAGAAAGGGTCTGAGGGCTTGATAATATACGGAAACAGCGAGCCTCGCAGGCTCGTGTCTGAAATGATAAAAAAGCAGAGAGAGCCTCACTCTATAATGATTCACGGAGAAAAGGGGCTTGGGAAGAAAACCCTTGCACGGTGGATAGCGGCGGCACTGCTTTGTGAAAGGCAGTCCGGCGAGCCATGCGGTGTTTGCAGGACCTGCAAAATGATAGCTGACGGCGTTCACCCTGACGTTATGGTAGCAAAGGCGAACAGCAACGGCAACTATATCGTTGACGAGGCTATCCGTCCTATCGTGGCAGATGCATCGGTAGCACCGAACGAGGCGAGAATGAAGGTATACATAATACCTGACCTTGATATGTCAGTGAACACGGTGGTTCAGGTGCAGAACATACTGCTGAAAGTGATAGAAGAGCCGCCTGAGCACACTGCCATTATTCTTACGGCAAGGAGCAAGGAAGTATTTCTGTCTACCATAATCTCACGAGTGCTGTCCCTTGGCATGACGACCGTCACAGAGGCGGAGAGCATGGCGTGTTTGAGAGAGAAATTTCCTGATGCGTCACCTGCACACATAAGCGAGGCTGTTGCCGCAGGACGTGGAAATATCGGCAGGTGCGTTCAGTATCTTGAACACGCACAGTTTTTTGACAGCGTAAAGCTTGCTAGAGGTCTGTGCGGTGCAATGTGCGGTGGAAGTGAATATGACGTTTTGAAAACGCTTTTTGCGGCAGACGGCAAAAAAGCCCTGTTAAGAGAGGGGCTGAGCCTTTTTGAGGAGATACTCCGTGACAGTGCGGCGTTCAGGCTTGGGGGAGAAAGCGAAAAGTCTGTAAGCTGTGACAAGGAGGGTGCAAAGGCACTGAGCAGAAGTCTTTCGTCAGATCAGGCGGTAAGGCTTTATGACATAGTTTCAGACTACATAGGCAGGATAGACGCAAACTGCAACATAAGCCTGACTATAAACAGTCTGGCGGGACAAATATACTCTGTCACAGGAAAGTAGCTAACGGCTGACGGCTGTGTTTTGATATACATTTCACGCAGCGGTCTTGCCGTGATATATATTTTGAAAGGAAAAAGAAATGTTAAAAATAATCGGTGTACGCTTTAAAAGCGTTGGCAAGATATACTACTTCGACCCGCAGAACAATGACATAAAAATGGGCGACAAGGTCATTGTTGAAACTGCAAGAGGCGTAGAATGCGGCGATGTAGTGCTTGTGGACAGGGAGATAGACGAAACAAAGTTCTCAAACCCTGTTAAGGGCATAATAAGGCTTGCCACCCCTAACGATATGAAAACTATCGAGAAAAACAGACAGAAAGAAAAGGACGCTTTCAAGATCTGCGAACAGAAGATAGCTGCTCACAAGCTGAAAATGAACCTTATCGACGTTGAATGTACTTTTGACAACAACAAGCTGCTGTTTTATTTCACTGCGGAAAGCAGAGTGGATTTCCGTGAGCTTGTAAAGGACCTTGCGGCGGTATTCAGAACAAGGATAGAACTTCGTCAGATAGGCGTTCGTGACGAGGCGAAGATGCTTGGCGGTCTTGGCATATGCGGACAGCCTTTCTGCTGTTCAAGATTTTTGGGAGAGTTCCAGCCTGTTTCCATTAAAATGGCTAAGGAGCAGGGCTTGTCGCTTAACCCGACAAAGATATCGGGCACTTGCGGCAGACTTATGTGCTGTTTGAAATACGAGCAGGACAGCTATGAAGATCTTCTCAAGCACACTCCAAAGGTGGGTGCTATCGTAAAGACGGCTGATGGCAGAGGCGTTGTTGAGGAAGTCAATCTGCTCACAGGCAAGCTGAGAGTGAAAATGGACAAGAACGACAACGTTGTTGTTGTGAAGAAAGACGATATTGAGGTAATAAAGGATTCTGTTATAAGGCTCGACCGTGACGAGATAAAGGCTCTCAAGGGTCTTGAGGGAAAATAACAGAGGGAGTTAATGGTGTATGGCAAAGTCGAAAACGTCATATGTGTGCAGTCAGTGCGGATATGAAACATCAAAATGGAACGGCAAGTGCCCGAACTGCGGCGAATGGAACACCTTTGAAGAGGTAGAGCTTACTGTACGGACAGGGAGCGGAAAGTCTAAGCCCTCGGCGGTAAGGGATATTTCAGACAAGATAGTCGGCATTGGCGGCGTTGACGCAAGCTACAACGAGGTTCGCTATGCAACGGGTCTGAAAGAGCTTGACAGAGTGCTTGGCGGCGGACTTGTAAAAGGTTCGCTGGTCTTGCTTGGCGGTGAGCCTGGCATAGGAAAATCCACTATGCTTTTGCAGATATGCCAATATCTCGGCGAAGATCACACCATACTTTATGTATCGGGAGAGGAATCAGTCAGGCAGATAAAACTCCGTGCAAACAGACTACACGTTGATTCAGAAAATCTGTATCTGCTTGCGGACAATGACTGTGAGCAGATATGTTCGGTCATAGTCAAGGAAAAGCCTGAGATAGTCATAATCGACTCGATACAGACAATGAACATAAGCGGGATATCCTCTGCACAGGGTTCTGTCACTCAGGTGAGAGAATGCACGAATATGTTCATGCGGACGGCAAAGTCGGAAGAGATACCGATGTTCATAGTTGGTCACGTCAACAAAGACGGTGCTATCGCAGGTCCTAAGGTCATGGAACACATTGTTGACTGCGTGCTGTATTTTGAGGGACAGCGAAATCTTACATACAGGATACTGAGAGCAATAAAGAACCGTTTTGGTTCGACAAACGAGATAGGTATGTTTGAAATGGCTGACAGCGGACTGCTTGAGGTAGAGAACCCGTCCATGATGTTCCTTGAGGGCAGACCGACTGACGCATCGGGAACTTGCGTTGCCTGCATAATGGAGGGCACAAGACCTGTTATGGCGGAAGTTCAGGCACTGGTGTGCAAGAGCGTGCTTGCGTCGCCGAGGCGTACTGCCACGGGCTTTGACTACTACAGAATGGCAATAATAATCGCAGTGCTTGAAAAGCGGCTTGGATATTTTTTCGGCGGTCTTGATGTTTACATAAACATTGTAGGCGGATTAAAGCTTGACGACACGGCGGCTGACCTGTCGGTGGCATTGGCACTTTATTCGGGACTGACAGACAAGGTGATAAGCGACAAGCTCATTGCACTTGGCGAGATAGGACTGGGCGGCGAGCTTAGGAGCATTTCCCACTGCGAACAGCGGCTTGCGGAATGTGAACGTATGGGCTTTGAAACTTGTATCGTGCCTGCACATTCGCTGAAAAGCGTTGACACCAGCAAATTCTCGATGAAAATAATCGGCGTTCGCTCAATACGAGAGGCTTTCAAAGCCATAGGCTGATATTGATAACAAAACGGACGGAAGATTTTTCTCTTCCGCCCGTTATTTTTTCTGTATTTTATGTAAATGCCGCACGTTCTCCCATGATATCGCTACGGAGAAGTCCGTAGATGTTAAAATCCGTATAGATATTCACGAACTTTGCCTGACGCTTTGTGCCCTCACAGGTAAAGCCGCATTTTTCCATTACTCTGTTTGACGCCACGTTCACCGTCATGACCTCAGCCTCAAGCCTTTGCACGCCTGTTTCCTCAAAGCAAAATCTTATGACACGCCTTAGAGCCTCGGTGACAAAGCCCATATTTTGATACGCTGCCGAAATTCGATAGCCTATCATTGCCTGACGGTCATTCTCGATATTGAACAGGTTCACCTCGCCTGCCAGTCTATGATTTTTCTTCAGCTCTATGCCCCAGCTTATATGGTCTTTTTTACCGCTGTTTATAGCACGCCCAAAAAACAGCGACGGCTCACGCTCCTGCCTTGTCATGTTTCTTCCCCAGTATTTATAAAGACGCTCGTCAGCCATATAGGTTTTCATATCTTCTGCGTCTGCGGCAGTTTTAGCCCTGAGTATAAGTCTGTCCGTTTCCAGCACAGGAAAATGAGAAAAATAATAATCCATATCCTGCAAAATAAACACTCCCTACGATAAAAGGCAGCTCCGCACATTGGTGGGTCTGTCCTAAAGATTTCCCAAGTCTTACTTTAAAGTATACCATAAAGTCTATCAAAAATCAAGCGTTTTTAAGCAAAATACACAAAAAAGCAGAAAACGCCCCGAATCAAATTCGGGACGCTCTCTGTTCTATAATCTGGAGAATTAGAAATCAACTTCTGTATCGTAGTAGCAGCACTTGAGGAGCTTTTCCATTTCTTCCTGTGAAGGCTGACGTGGGTTAGAACCTGTGCAAGCATCTGCGATAGCGTTCTTAGCGATCTCAGGGAGTCTCTCAAGGAATACGTTCTCAGGAACGAATCCCTGCTCACATGGATAGCTGTCTGGGCCATAGTTCTTGATGCAGTGAGGAATGTTCAGCTTGTCGTTCATGCCTCTTACATACTCGATGATGAGTTTTACCTTCTCGTCGTCATTTGAGCCGCCCAGGTGCATATAATCAGCGATAACGCCATATCTCTTCTTAGCTGTTTCGTCCTTAGCGTTGAATGCGATAACCTTTGGCAGATACATTGCGTTAGCTGCACCGTGAATAATGTGTGCACCGTAATCAGCAAAAGCAGCACCTGTCTTATGAGCCATTGAGTGAACGATACCAAGCAGAGCGTTTGAGAATGCCATACCTGCAAGACACTGAGCGTCATGCATTCTGTCTCTTGCACCCATATCGCCGTTGTAAGAATCAATGAGATTCTTCTGGATCATTTCGATAGCGTGGATAGCAAGCGGATCTGTATATGCACAGTTAGCTGTTGAAACATAAGCCTCGATAGCGTGTGTCAAAGCGTCCATACCTGTATGAGCTGTCAGTTTCTGTGGCATTGTTTCTGCAAGGTCAGGGTCAACGATAGCTACATCCGGTGTGATCTCAAAGTCAGCGATAGGATACTTGATACCCTTGTCATAGTCTGTGATGATAGAGAATGCTGTTACCTCAGTAGCTGTGCCTGATGTTGAAGAAATTGCACAGAAGTGTGCTTTCTTTCTCAGCTCAGGGATACCGAATACCTTACACATATCTTCAAATGTGCAGTCAGGATACTCATACTTGATCCACATAGCCTTTGCAGCGTCGATAGGTGAACCGCCGCCCATTGCTACGATCCAATCAGGCTCAAATTCGAGCATGACTTTTGCACCGTTCATAACTGTTGTTACAGAAGGGTCTGGCTCTACGCCCTCAAGAAGCTTAACTTCCATACCGGCCTCTTTCAGATAATCCTCAGCTTTCTGGAGAAAACCGTTTCTCTTCATAGAGCCGCCGCCGACTACGATGATAGCTTTCTTACCTTTCAGTGTTTTAAGGTTCTCCAGTGCTCCCTTTCCGTGATAAAGGTCTCTTGGTAATGTAAATCTCATTTCTAATTCCTCCTATATGTAATGTAATAATGTAATCCAAAGAGGTTTGTGTAAATCTCACACAAATTCTCTCTTTGCTTGCTTTTAATTATACAAAATGTCAATGAACTATTCTAACATAATCTATGAACATTCTATTAATTATTAACTTTTACATAGCGTATATCTGTTAGTGCATACAGCTAAATGTACATATGAATGTGTAAAACAGGTGTAAAAAATATCACAATTACATGAAAAATCACGATTTTGTTTGCACTATATGGAATTTTGTGGTACTTATTTCGTTTTCTTTTGTTAATAAATTATACATTTATGAGTGTGGAGATATTCCTGTTTATGAAGATAAAAAAATTCATAAAAAATTTGCGTAAGCTATGGAAATATGCGAAAAAATATGCTATAATATATTGGTATTGTATTGTATCCTCCCACGATGGAGGAATAATAACAAGGAGGAAATTTAATATGAAAACAAAGGTCAACACGAAATCATTGGTGATTCTGGGTTTGATGACAGCTCTTACAATGATCTTCTCATTTACCCCTATCGGTTCTATACCGATCGGACCGCTGGTAATTACCCTTAATGTAATTCCTATTGCGATAGCGGCTGTAACGGTAGGTCCTGTGGGAAGTGCGGTCATTGGCGGAATATTCGGACTGCTCAGTTTTTTGCAGTGTTTCGGAATTGGCGTACCAAGCGGAATGGGTGCAGTTTTAGTATCGATAAACCCTATTTTGGCTTTCGTTCAGCGATTTGTACCAAGACTTCTTGACGGCATTATCGTAGGATTTATTGCAAAAGGCATGAGCAAGGTAACAAACAATTATGTTTCATATGCTGTTACGGGCTTTTTTACTGCGTTTTTGAACACTGCGTTCTTTATGAGTGCACTTGTTTTGCTTTTCGGCAACACCGATTATGTAAAAGAGCTTATGGGTGGAAAGAATATCATAGTATTCATCTGCACCTTTGTAGGCATAAACGCTTTGGTCGAAATGGCTGTATGCACATTTGTTACAGGTACTGTAGGTGCTGCACTCTACAAAGCAAAGTTCATACCTAACAAAAGTAAAGCACAGGCATAATACCACCGAAAGGATAACATACAAATGGTTTTAGCAGTCGATATAGGAAACACAAACATAGTCATGGGTTGTTTTGAAAGCGACAGGATACTTTTTGTTGAAAGACTTTCTACAAATCAGCAGTCCACGGCACTTGAATATGCAATAATGCTCAAGAACATTCTTGAGATACATTCCATAGACATGAACGACTTCAAGGGCGGTATAATCTCGTCCGTTGTGCCTTCTGTTACGCTTACTATGAAAGAGGCTATGGAGAGGCTCATAAAAAAGCGTATCATGGTGGTAGGACCGGGAATAAAAACGGGACTTAAAATAAACCTTGACAATCCGGCCCAGCTTGGCAGCGACAGAGTTGCTGACGCAGTTGCGGCGATAAATCTTTATCCTGTACCTATTATAATGATAGACATGGGCACTGCGACCACCGTATCGGTGATCGACAAGGAAAAGAATTTTATTGGCGGAATGATAATACCGGGACTGAGGACTTCCCTTGACTCTCTGTCAGGAAAAGCCTCACAGCTGCCTTTTATCAGCCTTGTGCCGCCTAAAAAGGTCATAGGCACGAACACTATCGACTGCATGAAGAGCGGTATAATCCACAGCAACGCTGCAAGCATTGACGGAGTTATCGAGAGGATAGAAAACGAGCTTGGAGAAAAATGCACGGTGGTTTCCACTGGCGGCGTGGCAAAGATAATAGTGCCATACTGCAAGCGTGACATCGTCATTGATGACGAGTTGCTGCTCAAGGGACTTATGATAATCTATAACAAAAACAAGTAACAACTAAATACAATACACACGGCGTCGGGTAGTTTTATCCGACGCTTTTTTATATCAGAATAGACAAACAGGCAGTGCCTAAACAGTGGCAAATGCCGAAAATGCGGCGTTTCTATTGTTTTCACGGCTTTGTTATGGTACAATTACAGAGATATAGTAAAACGTTTACACAAAACAGAAAGCAGGAAATATATGAACACAAGAAAGATACTATGCCTCATGGTCGCAGTGCTTATGCTGACAGGCTGTTCAAAAGGTGGGGACAGCTCGCAGGTTTCATCAAAGGCGGCTGGTAGCTCAAGCAAGGCAGGCAGCAGCGTTTCAGACTATGATAGCACCACCACTGAGCCTGAAACAGACAAGCCTGACCTTGTTATCAATGACAGCGTGGTAGAGTTCTCACAGGAGAGCGGTTTTTATGAAAGCGGTTTCAGCCTTGAACTCTCTGCAAACGAGGGGGAGAAGATATACTACACCACCGACGGCACAGACCCGCATACTTCTGCCACAAGGATAGAATACACCGCACCTATCGAGATAAAGGACAGGAGCAACGACCCAAACGTTGTTTCAGCAGTACCAACTGAGATGATATCAGGCAATTTCAATGAGTTCAGCGTTGGCGATGGGGATTTTTGGTGCATGGCGAAAGCCCCTGCTGACAATGCGGTAGACAAGTGCACTGTTATAAGGGCGGCAAGCGAAAAAAGCGACGGCAGTGTTTCAAAGGGATTTTCAAAAAGCTTTTACATAGGCAGTGCCGAAGAGCACATAAAGGGGCTGAAAGAAAGCTGCGAGGCGGCTGGGCATGACCTTGCGGTGGTGAACATCACAATGGACTATGGTGATCTTTTCGACAACCGCAGGGGAATTTACGTCAAGGGCGATATTTTTGACAAGGCACTGGAGGACTACAAAAAGAGCGGCGAGAACATCGAGGGTGAAACTGCAAGACAGCTTGACGCAAACTACAAACAGCGTGGCAAGGAATGGGAACGTGACTGTCATGTGGAGCTTGACGAGATATCTGCTGAAGGTAATGTGACGAACGCTTTGTCACAGGACTGCGGAATAAGGATACAGGGAAACTATTCACGCTCTGACCTGCAAAAGGGATTCAGGCTTTATGCACGAAAGAAATACGGCGAAAAGAAGTTTGACTACGAGGTATTCGACGGACTGAAAAACACGGCAGGCGAGGCTATCGACAGCTATAAAACGCTGACGCTCCGTGCTGGAGGAAACTGTGCTTTTACAGCGAAATTCAATGATACCTACTGGCAGAGCCTTATGGCAGAGCTTGACTGCTCCACAAAGGCGTCACGTCCATGTGTGGTTTATCTAAACGGCGAATACTGGGGACTTTATGTGCTGGAGGAGGACTATTCTGACCGCTATTTTGAAAGTCACTACGGAGTGAACAAAGATGATGTAGTGGTATACAAAGGCGATGCTGAAACTTATGACAGCGGTTACAAGCTTGATGAGGGAAAACTGCCTGAGGGGGAAACTGACGAGGGATATTTCTTCAAGGAGCTTACAGACTTCTTTTATTCACACAAAGACCTTTCTTCACAGGCGGACTACGATGAGTTCTCAAAGCTTGTTGACACGGACAGCGTGAGAGATTATTTTCTTGCAGAGGTTTGGATAAACAACAAGTGGGACTGGCCGGGCAAGAACTGGTCAATGTGGAAAGTTCAGAACACAGACAGTTCCAATGAATATGCAGACGGCAGGTGGCGTTTCATGTTCTATGACGTTGAGTTCGGCGGAGTGAGCGGTGAGAGCGATGCTTGGACCAACACAATGAAAGAGGATAACTACAAGCCTAAGGGACTGCTTGACACGGACACGAAAAATCCTGCGGTGCTGAGTTTTGCTTATCTTATGTCAAACGAAGATTTCAGGAACGATTTCAATGACAGGCTCTTGAAAATGTCGGAGGGCACTTTCGAGAAAGATAAAGCACTTGAAAAGCTTGCTGAGTTTGAGAGCGTTTACTCCCCTCTTTATGAGCAGTTTTTTGAAAGATATCCTGAAACAGGCTCGGCTGATGAGGCTCTTCACGGGGATTACGCATCTTCTGACTGCATAAGGGCATTCATAGAGAAACGTGAAAAGTCTATCCAAACTATCGTGGACTGGACAAATTCGCAGTTCTGATATCTCGTAAAATATGTCATCGTTTGTAGGGGCGAACACTGTTCACCCGCAATCTATCGCAAAAGTATGATATCAACGGGCGACCT
>OHBX01000105.1_pt1 | contig 55746 bp, 52 predicted proteins | sample 1577441 | NCBI WGS metagenome assembly OHBX01 (sample SAMEA3879561, study PRJEB24766) | human gut metagenome | biome: human-associated habitat; feature: feces | place: USA | collected 1985/1987 | reverse complement strand
TAGTACGCATATTTGTGTGCTGTCCGGCACCGCACTGCTCCTGGCTGTCACGTCGGCCGTATTTCGCATAGAACAGGTTGGCGATGCGTGAATGCATCAGTGCGTCAATCTGCTGCATGCCCCTTTGCTGGCTGTAATAATGGAAGTCTGACCATCCAAGACTTGCGGCGGTACTGCTGCCAGTGATACAGGCACGGAGTTTCGTTCCGACGATACTACTACCGACGACAGCACATAAGTGTTCATCGTTGGCAACCCATTCCGGTTCCATATCCTCGATCTTATCACTGTTGCTCAAAACTACACAGTCGAATTCCGCCGTATTCAGAATTGAGAAATACAGGAAGGCTGCCCCTTCCGGCACATCGCAGATCAGATACATGCCCGCCTCAAACTTGCTACTCAAGGTAGGAACAATAATAGAACTGACAATGGTTCCGTCGGAACGGACGAACAGTGAGCCGACAAGGTTAGTACCTGGCACGCTTGGAAAACGGACACGCTTATGTCCAGAAACGTCAACCTTGCATACGGAATAGGTGCTGTCTGTACTGTAGGAGTTCTCCAGCGTATCCTTGCCTGTCATAATCTTACGGCCTGACTGCCATCCTCCACTGCCTTTGATGTCCTCAAGGGTCAACACGTCCACGTCCGGACATTCCGGCATATCTTCGGGGCCGTTGGAACTGTAGCAGCTGTAATGTTTGCCTCCGAGATAGTCATTGATGCCCTTGCTCCAGAAGAACGGCTCGTACATCATCCAGTCACCTTCGGTTCCGTCCAGCTTTGCCGGAGTTCCGTCCGCATACTTGTTGCTGTCCGCGTCATCCAGGGGATAATAGGTCATTTCGCCATCCGTATTATTCACGGTGGTATCTGTGTTTGCGATGTTTACCTGACGGGAGGTCGGCATCTTTGTAACCTTGGCCAGGACACGATGACGCTGGCCCAATATGGCCGTGATATGACCGCTCGGAGCATAGGTATTGCCATATTTGTATCCAGTCTCGTTATCAAGGTTGCTGATATTAGCATCGTCGGCCACGTCGTCATCGAACTCTATCATCGTATATTCCGGCTGTCTTATATTCAGTTCATCAAAACGTTCTGTGTACTTGTTGAAGGTGTCATCGTCCAGATACTTTGTCAGGCGGTATGTTCCAACGAGCTTGCAGCGTGAGTTCGTGGTATTTCCGCTTGCATCGATACCGCCGAGACCGGCATCATACCACTGCTTGAGGTCGCTGCCGTCACCTTCAAGTTCTATGCCCGTAATACGGATATATTTCAATGCTCCTCGTAAAGCAAAAAGTTCCTTGAATGCGGACAAACCATTTATAAGAGCACAGTTCTCAATCCACAAGCCGGTAAGGTTGGCCTTTCCCTCAAAGGTAATGGAACTCCATTTCAGATACTGCATAGAGCGCAGGATCAGTGTCTGGAAATTGGCCGGGATACGCAGCTTGTTAAGAACGGCACCTTCAGCAAAGGTGATTGTCGCCAGTTTTGTGCATCCGGACGCGTTCACTTCTTCCAGACGGTTGCATCCAGACAGGTCAAGGCTCGGAAGGTTGGTGTAGTTGACCACCTCCAGCTTGCGCAGCATCGGTATCTTCGTACCAAGAACCAGCTCTGTCAGAGCGTATGTCTTTGCGCTGCTGCCAAGGATAAGCTCCTCAAGAACCGGAAGTGTCGGAAGGCTCATGTCGGTAAAGCCACCCCATGCGGACAGGTCCAGTTTCTTCATCCATTCACCTCCGTATAAATGGAAGATGGTTCCGATGTTGGCCGTCTGCCCATAAGTATAACTCCATTGCTGGTCCTTCTTAACGGCGTCATGTGTCATGGTGTCGCTTTCACGCCGGAACTCAAAATAGAAGTCACGTGCTGGAGTGGCCTTGACGGTCGCACCGGCCGCGCTGTTGCCCTTGAAAGATATATCTGTGGCCGTATATTGTCCGGCACTATATCTCGCGTCAAAAAGCCCCATTCGGTTGCTAACCCACCAATGGCGGTGTGACTGTCGGCTTCCCTGCATGGCTTCCAAATATGAATATTTCACGTTGGTCACCGTGCCGTCCTGGTTGACTTCAACACCGATGGTCTTGGGCTCCACATATTTATTCAGCGCATCAAGATTGTATATACGTTCACAGAATTTTGCGCTCTGTTCGTCATCGAACATGGCGAAAATGGTACTGTTGCTCATGCGCTCCCTGATTCGTTTATAGGCGGCCGCGAGTTCGTCCGGGAACTGTTCGCGCAGATTCTTCCAAAGGACGCTGTCGTGTCCGGCATAGGCATACACGGTCTTGTCTTCCGTTGAAAGTTCCGGGTCGGTCGTGTTTTCGTCCACATCCCAGGAATACTTCAGACGGCCGTCATTACGCACACCGAGAATGGTATCACAGTCATAGAATATCATATAGGCAAGAACCTTGTCTTTGTTCGGATCATACCAGAATCCCATCATCATATTTTTTACGCGCTGGTCGACACATCCCATAATATCCGTGAACATGTAATAGTCGCACAGATAGTCCACATCGAACCAATCAGCGAGCTCCGCCTTGAACTTTGCACCGTTGTTCTGTGTGCTCTTAACCCATTTTACAAGTGGCTCAAGATATTTTGGTTTCCGGGTTCCCGCCTCATATTCGGCGTTGATATCGTCATCGTCTGGGAATCTCGCCTCAAATACCTTCAGCCAGTTCGGGGTACCGTCGTCACCCTTTGTATCAAAATCATCATCCAGGAACATACCCATCGGGTAGTCGTTATTCAGGAACTCCCAGCACTCGGTCGGATTGACACCGCCGAATTTATCATTCACCCATGCCTGGTCATGATATCCGGGTATGTCGCAAAAGCCGAACACAGCCTCTGTTGACTTGTCGTTGTTGAAATTGAACTTGCCAAGGAACTGTGGAGTTTCATCCAGGGTACCGCGGTAGAACAGGTAACAGGGTTCGCCGTCGATGGTTGTTCGGACATCATATCCATACTCCCCTGAACAATGTGCCTGTGCCGGGGTAAGCTCTCCGGCGGCCGTCAGGATATTCTGAACCAGCTTGGCCATACCGGTATTATGCGAGGACGAGGATTCGGCAAAGTCGGCCTTCAGGCAGAAGCAGTCAACCGGGGCTGCCGCCTTGTTGGACGTACCTGCAGGACGGAAGGAGTATTTGGCCGTTTCCTGTAATGTTCCTCCCACGCCTTGCTCGTCACAGCCCAGATACAGGTCACCGGCCACCTTGGACGCATTCTTGAAATAAATGCGGTAGTTCTTTATCGGATAGGCAAGCGACGACGTTCCCTGCAAACGGATACAGCCTCCGACACAACGGAAATTCAAAGCCTGGTTCCCTTTCACAACGCAAAGCATTTCGGTAACATCATATTTCGGATCCTTGTCATTGTTGACCGCCGCCTGAAGTACTGTTGGCACACCGTTGTCCTCACGCCCGGTAACGATGATATATCTCATTCCGTCCGGAACACTGTCCACGGTCACATTTCCATTCTCGTCGATGACATTGTTGCTCTCGTACATGGACATCATCATGTCGGAACTGTCCTGATCAATCATATAGGTTTCCAGAACTTGTGAATCGCTCAGGTAGGTATCGTATGCGCGGATGAGGTAGACGTCTGTTGTCGCGCCGTCTGAGCCCAGTTCTATGTATGCTGGGCTCGCCTGGTATATGCTATCGGATGTGGCTCTCTGCACAGAACCGGACATGATGCCGTTGATATACAGGTACACCATCTCCGTATTCTGTTTTTCATATTCAGATGAACCATCTGTACTTTTCGGGAAACTCACGAATGCCACCTCATAAACCTCTCCGGAAGCCATTTTCATCGAAAGCGTACTGTTTCCCTTTGTGGTCATCCTTGCTTCCTGTGCGGTGATTACAAAACCGGTACCGGACGCATCCAGGCACTTGATGACTTCCGCATCCTCATCGACGACCTCACTGACTTTGTATTTCACGATGAAGGCAACGGCGTTGGTGACATTCTGTTCCGGCTGTTCCAACGGCTTGTGCCGGATGGTGGCCCTCGCCGTGTCTGTTAGACGCAAGGCCTCGCCAGTCCATCCGTCACCGCCCCATTTGAATCCTTCGAACACAGTTTGAATGCCGTTATAACTCCATTCTTCACGGTTGACGTCGCTGTTGCTTCTGCCCTGTGCTGTCAGCTTGAGTGTCATGCCGTCTGTCGGCTCGCTGATGTTCAGGTCGCTCTTGGACGCAATGAGGCGGAAATTATAAGTTGTCACGCCGACCACTATACGGCATTGCTGTTCGCCGTATTCCGATGCCCGCAGCGTCAGGTTCTGTACCGTGAAAGGAACAGAAGCGGATGATGCCAGTGTGTCACCGACATAGACATCCGCCCTTGTCGGGGTCTCTCGCGGGTTGTAGGCTGCATACTGGAGCGTATAACTGTCGTACTGTTTGGCCTGGATATAGGGCGTTGTCCCTTTTTCTATGACCGTACCGTCTGCATAGTCGAACCTTGCAGACACTACAGGGGTATTGTTCCCGGCTTCACGGATGCCTACGGCAAAAAGGATACTGTTTGACTTGATGATGCTGCCGTCCGTCAGCTCCAGTTCCACCACAAGCTGTACGGTGTGGGTTCCATGTGTCAGGTTGGTTGTCGCAATACTGAAACTGCCGTTGGCCGTGGAACTGGTGATGCTCCGGTCCTCTGTGTCGGTACCGTCAACGTAACAGCGCAGGGTCTTCGTTCCGGCACCGCTCAAGGCGTATGGGACGGAAAGCGTCTGGCCGCGTGTCACAGCTGTGGAAATGCTGAAGGAACTGCTCAGGGTGAGCTGTACCACGTTGATGCTCCAGGTCACCTGAGCGACCTGCATTTCTGCGCCTTCACCGACTTCCACACGTACACGCACCGTGTTGGTTCCCACGCCCATGTATTTCGTAACATCCACCGTATTGGTACTTCCTGCAGATATGTTTCCGGTTAAAGTATTGGAGTTCGCTCCCTGTGTAACGGTAACCGTCACACGTGCAGGGTTTCCCGTGCTTTCTCCTGTAGTAGTATCTGTCTGGTCGTATGTGTAAGTCAGTTTCACTTCATCGCCAGACTTCACCGTCTTATTCGGAGTGACACGTGTCAGTACGACTTTTGTCGTGGCAACGGTTCCGCCGCCACCACCGGTAAACATGTCGCTGGTGCTGATAATCTCCCCGGCTTCATTAAGGAGGCTTAGGGAATAGGCTTTATCCGCACCTTCGCCGATTTCATTCAACTGGAGGGCGGTTCCATAGGTAGAAGCCTTTTCGTTTATTTTTGAAGCCACCGCTTTACCGCTCACCGGATTGGTGGAGTTCTCGTTTACAGCCTGATCAACTTCAACCACAGGTATATCAAGGCTTACCTCGCCCTGTTCATTGGGCGTAAGGTCTGAACTTGTGGTGCCTTTCGTCACACGTATTTTCTTGATCGCATCTCCACCCCCGTAACGGTTCCAGGCTGACGGGGTCAGGAAAGACGAAATGTCCGTTCCTTCAAAACGGTAGTCGAGCCACTTTCCGGCTGACGCTTCAAAGGTTATCACCATGCCGGGCTTGCTGTCATCATCGATATCAGCATCGGCAAGAGCGGCCACAGCGGTATCCTTTGTGTAATAGCCGGAGCCGAGAGGGTGTAGCTGTGTAACATTGTAGAAACCGCTGCCGGAACCGCCACCGCTGGCCTTGACAAGTGTGTTTTCCTCATCACTCCAAACATATACAGTTTCACCATACAGATATAGTTTGTCTTTCAATATACTACTCCTCGTATCATCAAGATACATGTCCGCACCCAGCCAATTATTATAGAATCTTGACGTTGTCATACTGCCGGCAAAATACGCAAAAACACCTTTGCTCTTGACAAAAGCGACTCTACCGTCATTCCCTGAGTATGACATCAATTCAATTTTTGCGTCTTCGACAACCATGTCAAATCTGGCTGTAGCCCCCTTCATTGCAGCCTTTGCCGTATCTTCGTATGAGGCTGCTGCTTCCTGAGCCGCCGCTGCAGCAGCATTTGCCTTGCTTGCAGATTCGTTTGCAGTGGCTGCCGCTGAATTGGCCGCATTCTTGGCTTCTTCGGCGGTTTGTGCAGCTTTGTTGGCAGTCTGTGCGGCTTCTTCTGCTTTGGTCGCTGCATCGGTTGCCGGCTTCTGTAATAATGAAACTGGTACTGATACAAGCTCATTTCCCTTAACGGCGGGAAGTGAGTTGACACCGTTTAACGATGTAACCTCTTCCAGTTCCTGCACGCCCTGGCTCTCTGCCTTGATTGCGTTGAGAACCTGCTGTATGTCTTCTTGTGATATTGCCATAATTATTTCTCCTTTTTATAAATTGTTTTGTATGGGAAAAATTTATAAGTTTTTCTTTCCGCACTTTTAACGGCTTCTTTTGATGCCTTCTTGAAAAGTTCTATTCTGGCATTGAAAATTGAGTCCGCCTTTTGAAAAGAATCTGTAAACCTATTGTCTGTATTGCATGTTGTAACCACAAGTACAACCATTATTGTATCTGTTACCATACTATTCAACGTTATCTTGTTCTTTGTCTATCTGTTCGAATAACCCGTCAATAAAATTGGGGGCGCACATTCTTTCTGCGACTTCCTTTATTAACCTAATTTCATCCGGAGAATACTCTGTCTCGCCATCACTTTGGTAAATCTTCATTGCCAAAGCATGGGCACGGATACCGTTCACATTTAGGTAAATCAGATTTGCGAAACTTTCCCTTGCATCGCCGATTTGCCTATTCTTCTTATCTATCCCTGTCGGGACCGAAAACCGTTGAAAATTCAATTTTACCATATTATTCTAACTTGAATGATTTAATATCTGATATCTGAACCCGTCAATTTTAGTGATAAGCACAATGATGGAATCACCCGGTGCCATCTCATAATCCTGACTGGTTTCGTTGTGATTGTATATCCCTTTAAGTATGATGTTCTTTGAACCGGTACGCACACGAAAAACAACAATTGCTGCGAAATCATTAGGAAGAGAGGACATACCGAACTGTCTTGCGACGCTGCTTTCCGTGGGCAACGATACCTCAGTCTTAGCATAGTTTGGATCATTGTAATACAACAGGATGATGTTGTTCTGCGAAAAGTCCACGGTATAAGTGCCGCCTGTAAAATTCAGTATCTTTGCCTTTGTGGTAATGAACGCCGGAGCCATCAGTGCAGCGTCAGAATAGATACCGTAATTCTTCGTGCCACCGCTAACGTTTATGAATAATCCGTAATTTGCTTGGTCGAATCCGTATGCGCCATAAGTATTCGCAGCTTCATTTACAATTCGTCCAGCAGCGGTAAATGCCCCACCTGCAGTACCAGGTATTACGTCATTACCAAACATTACATAACCATTAGATCCACCCACACGTATGAAGTCATCATATATGGCCAGTGAACCGCCTCCGCCCGATGCAGAGGCTGCAGAGCCGATACGTCCATTTGCTATCTCAAACCCACCAATACGGCCAACGTTAGCTTCAAATGAACCGTCCGCGAGAATCTTGAAATAACTGTTGGCAGTTACAACTCCCTCAAGGCTGATGCTTGATGCTTTTATTTTCACCCCTTCGGCACCGGCACCGACAAAAGACTTCAGATTTCCATCCTCATCTATTGCAAAAAGTCCGGCCGTGTCCTTTTTAGTTATCAAACCAGCTCCTGAAATAAGCTGACCGTTTTCATCAAATAAGCCAGATGATATCAGGTTCATGTCGGCCTTTGTAACTATCTGGGAGCTTTCAATAATGTTGCCGTCCTTGTCAAAGTTGGCAGCTGCTATCTTTACCAGCTTCTCAGACTGTTCGAACAGCGTTTTGTATTTGTATGCCAAGGCCTCTGCACGGTCGGTACTCAACACCAGCATGTACAGGTATATTTCACCCGTGAAGGACAGTTTGAAGTCGCCTGTTCCATTCCATAATCCGGAGTGATTGAATATCTGGTATCCGTCCGTAACGTCAAGTTCGCCATCGTAGGAAAACTCGTTGAAATTCTCGAAACCGGATTTATCCAGTCCTTCGAACTTGATGATCATCCGTCCGGCTTTTGCTACGCGATAGAAGAAACTCAAATATACGGCTTCCGGTTTTTTCTGTCCCTCATCATTTATATCGTTGTAGTCGGGAATAAAGCGAAAGTTCTCATGCTTCTGGAGGATATATTTGTTCCGGATAAATACAGTAGTACGTCCGTCATCGGTCTTGACGGTGGCGTAATTGGTCTTATCGGACAAAGGTGCTCCGTTCGCCCAAATCCACTTGCTGCCCAGCAGGAAGAAGGTCGCCTCGTTCTCGGTATCCCATTTGTTCATTCCATTTCCGAATGACGCGTTGTCCAGGTAACTCTTATCTTCCGTGAAGTCTTTTCGCAAACCTTCTACGGCAGCTTCTATTTTTCCTTCAGTTATTTCAAAACGAGTCAGGATGTCCTCGCCGGTAGTCAGAACGAACGTCCCCATCAGGTACACATTATCACCATACAACCCGTTACCGTGCGGCTGATTATCTGCAGGGAACCGGCTGTCGCTGATTCCGTCCAGATTACCAAGGCGAACGCGCAGACAGTCGTTGAAGTTCTTGGCACACACACCGTCCAGTACGTCCACACGCGGCTGTCCGTCCTCGGTGGCCGCAATGGAGATGAGGTTCTGACGAAGCCGGTTCTGCGTGTTGCCCATCAACACACATTCGTCGCCTTCTTTCGGCTCCACACCGCCGAACTCGCTCACGGGTACAGTGATGCCATTCCCGTCCGATGCGGACACTTCGACCCAGTAACCTCGTAAGGATGCGCCGGTGAACTCCGCGCAGCGCATCAGGTCGTGCGCTACGAATTCATTGTCCTGCTCGAATGTGATTTTATAGTTGTCTCCATCCTTCGCTACAGTCTTTATTTTACCGCTGGCTGCACTGACGACAAATTGACCGCCAATGCTGCGCACCTTCTGGATGAGCAGTTCCAGGGCTACCAGCGTTTGTCTGATGGTCACCTTGTCGATGGTCAGGTTGCTTAGCCCCGTCAGTGCGTCCATCCATAACTGCCAACCCTCTCCGGTCATACCGTCCACGAATTTCAATGAGCGCAGTAATTCACGGATGACTGCGGTCAGCCATTCGGCATTACCGTCACCGTCCACCGTTGCACCGCTTCCTCCGGCTTCATACTTGCCGAAGTCGGCTCCCTTCAGGAAACGTATCTTTTCTTGTGCGGTATCCTCGCGTAGCCTGCTCAGTGCTTCCTTCAATGTCCTGCGTGCCGAGAACACATTGTTGTCGGTCGGGTAAGTGTTATCCCAGCTGCGTATCAGGTCTGGGAAGCTCCCGGACGTGGCAGTCTTGACATAATTCTTCGCATCGGTGATGCTGTCGCTTATGGCTTCCATTGTTCCGGTGCTTGTCGCATCACTTATCTCGATATCCATCTGCGAAGGCAGGTTCACTTTTCGTGTGACCTTTGTAATGCGGCTGTTTCGGAAACCCGTTTCCGGAAAGTATTTGGTACTTTCCAGACGGACACGACGACCGATGTACAGGTCTATTCCGTGTTCCTCGATATAGACATGGTCCGTGGGTGATTTGTAACAGCTTACATCAATGGCGTGTTCCTCATTATATTTGTCAACTGCCTGCTTGAACTCCTGCTCCGCCAGTGGATAATACTCATCCGGCATGCGTATATTCCAAAGGATATATTTGTCTCCGACTTTAGGTATCAAAATGTCATTCGGAAGCTGGGTGTCATCATCATACGGCCAGATGGTTATGATTTCAAATTCGCGCGTATCACTATTGAAGTTAACCTCAAAATAATATGTGCCGTTTTCTTCATCACCAAGACCGGCCAATTCACTGCCTTCCTGGAATGACACACGTTTTACTTTTTCTCCGATTTCATAATCGTTCGGATCGAACCCCATGCTGTCATCACGGAAATAATATATTTTGTAGGGATTACCGTCCTCGCCTGTAACCTGTTCGCTTCTCACACCAGTTACGGTACCAATGCGCTTCGGATAAATATCTGCGAAAGCATCAGCCTCATAATGGTGCCATATACCATATTTTTCAACATTGACATCAATATGCTTTTCACCGTTCGGAAGCTGGAGGCGTGAATGTCCGTATCGCTCCGGATCTATATTCCGGCTGCTTCCTATCGGATATAAACGGGTGTAAAACTTTACATTGTCCGCCATGTCACATTCCAGGGAAGTCAGCCCCTTGCCGTAAGCCAGCGTCACTTCCTCCCCATGCTCACACCGGCACACATTGACAGTCTGACCCTCACACCACCATTCAGCACGGTTTCCGGCTTTCTCTGCCACCTCTTTCAGTGCCTCGTCACAGTATTTACCTTCATAGTCGATAACGATGTTTTCCGTGCCTTCCACCGTTCCGACTTTCCAGTCGGTGGTATTGTTCATCCCGTTGTTGATGCTCTTCACAATCAGGGCGACATGTTCTCTTGGTGGGGCGGTCAAAGTAAAAACCGGCTCATCGTCCCCGTCAGTATCATTCAATACGAGAAAACGTTTCAGAAGGCTTTCGATTCCGTACAGCTTTACATCATACTTCCACTCAACGGTGGACAGCTGCTCCGGCTTGTATTGCTCCATGAGCCAGTAGCGTTCGCCCTGGAATTCTGTGTAGTCATTCACCTCAAGCGCAATATGCTCGTACAAGGTAAAGGACAGGGTGAGAATATTGTCGCCCTGTATCTCTTTGACCTGTGTACTGTTGTCATCTGTTGCTATCTGTGCCTTTGCAATTCCGTCACTTCCGTATATTGTTATCATATTCTAATGCCGTTTTAATGTCGTTATAATTGTGGCTGCGGTTCACGGAAAGTCACGTAAAACCTGCTGGCCTGCTTCCCTTCCTTCCAAAGGTATGTCAGGGGTTCGTAGTCGCTCGATTCTTTGTAGAATACATGCAATGTCATATCAAGGTCTGGAAAAAAAATATCCAGCCATCCGTCATCCCCTTGTTTCAGAAAAGCAACAAAGCCTCTGTACAGTTCGAGCCATTTGTTACGAGTATCGGCGTAAAGGGCGAAGTAAAGTTTCACGTCACGAGCCTGGTTTTTCACGTCCAGAACGGATGAGTATTTTTCCCCATTCTCTTCGCGAATATCTACCGCCACATGGGTTTTTGTTTTTGAAGGGGCCATGATTGCCTTCAGGTTATTCCTATCGCCCCGTTTCTTTTCAACGAGAAAAACGCCATATTCCTTCCAGACGTCCACCCCGTTGATAAACATTTTACCTCCTAATACCGCATCCATATCATTTTACTTTTATTCCGTCACGTTCCATTTTCTTTATATAGTTATTGATCTCTGCAAGGTGCTTTGCACTGGTACCGGTGTTCTCCTCAATCTTCTGAAGGTGATCGATGGCAACACCCATCTGTTCGCTTACATCTTCCATCCTCTCATCAATACTTGCCCAGTGCATCTGTCCGGAAACAAAAAGTCCTTCCAGTTTGCTCCCTTGATCCTGACTCATTGCATCAAAACTGCCGGACTTACCGCTTTGTGATGTGCCTCCGGAATCCAAATCAACACCGGCGGCATCAGCCATTGCGTCCAGACGCTCACCGGCCTCCTGCATGGCTTCTTCGAAACGTTCACGCCAGTCTGACAGGTAGTCCTTATCTGCGGTGCCGTTGATAAATGCTTCTGACAGTTCGTTATACAAAGGCTGAAGCACCTTGGAAAGGTCCTGATACATGAAGGCATTTAATACAGCTTCTGCCAATGTATCCTCTGTAAATTCTCCCAACTTACCGATGTCACTTCTCATTTCCTTAAGTGCATCTTTTGCATTGGAAAGGAAGCTGTCGAATGAAACACCCATAACCATTTCCCGCATTGTAGAGTAGCATTCCTCAATGTTCTGGACCAGTTCCTCAACCGTTTTTCCGCTATCCACCCATGCCTCGTAATAGTCACGGGCGGCATCGCTCAGTTTGTTTTGGTTGTAGTACAGTTCTATCTGCTCCGCTCTCATACCGCGGAGGCTATGAGTAACAGAACCTCCATTTAAGGAGTTACCCCATTCCCAATGTGCATCACTTCCCTGGAGCTTATTCCAAAGGTCATCATAAACCGCCTGTTCCGCCTTGAGGTCCTGTTGTAATTGTGAAAGTTGCTCAGACTGCGCCTCCCAGACTGATATGCTGGACGGTTTGGCATAGCCTTTCTCCACCAGCCAGTTCAGCAGTTCCACGTCCTTGATAATATCACTTATCAGACTTTGGTTGGCTGCGTATTCCTCGTTACGTTCCCGGATGGCGCGGTTTGTTTCAATTTCAGCGATATACCATTCGCGCTTCATCTCTTCCATCTTTTCCTTCCAGCTCGTGAACATGGAGATAATGGATCCAAGTCCGCTTAACGTATTGGTGATACCACCGACAATGTCTCCGGAAAAAATCTGTCCTATACCGGTTCCCATATCCATAGCCCCATCGACAAAGGTCATCATCTCGTTGATGGACTGTGCGAAACGGTCACCGAATACGGCACCGAGGGAATCTCCCCAGCCACGAATTGTAGACGTAAGTTCCTTTCCTTTGGCGTTAAAGTCTTTCAAAGCTCCGGATATGTCACCGTCTTTTTTGATTGCTTTAATCAGGTCATCATAAGAGGTTTTGAATGCCTTGAACGGATTGCCTTTCTCCAGATCCTTCTGTATTTCCTTCACACGTTTCTGCATCCGCTCAAATTCTGCTACGGTAACCGTCACCTGTTTCTTGACGAAATTTCCTTTGCCGGTACCGAAAGTGAAACACCGCCGGAACCGACCTTTGCACCGGATAGCGCATCCTTTGCCTGGGCATAGAAATCTGACAATGCTTTATACCCTTTTTCGGAAACATCACCGAATAGTTTGCTGTAAAAATCGGACGCTCTCAGTATGTCTTCTTCCAATGAAGCTATTTCCTCTTTGTACTTCTCAGTTCTGGCAGAAATGGAGGATTCCACGTCAGATGTATCAGCCCCGGATTCCTTAAGCCGTGAGAGTTCCAGGTTATAAGCGGCCATATCCTCATTATACTTACTGTCAATGTCACGGCGACGCTGGTCGTAGGATTGATATTCCTGCAAAAGAGCTTCCAGTTTTTTCTTTCCTTTGGCGACCTCACTTCCTTCAACGTCACGCACGCCGTTTTCCATACGGCCATGTGCCTCGGCATAAGACTGCACAAACCCCTGACTTTGTTCTTTTGTCAGTGTGCCGCCCTGCGCCGCACGAAGGCGGGCTTCCTGTTCATTGATTTCGGCAATTTCCTTCTCATAATTTAGGCGTATCTGGCGAATCCGTTTATCGTTTCCTTCCTTCATCTTATCAATGGCCGTCTGTTCATCCTTCCATTGCTGTTCGCGCAATTCTTTCGTTTTACCGGCATAAGACACAATACGGAGGACATCACTTTGCATGGCGTCAAATTCGGCCTGATATGCCTCTTTCTCCGCTTTCTGACGGGAGGATAGATTCTGGCTTCTGGCATCATCCAATGCAAGCCTCTGTTCGTCGGTAAGACCGTCCGTGCCGGTGGTAAGACCGGCTTTCTGATTTTCGCGTTTCCATTTAGCCTCAAGTTTGGCTATCTCATCATTTTTGGCCTGGTATTCATTATCCAGCTGACGCAGTTTTTTTTGCAGACCTTCTTCCATCGCCTCAATCTCCGCCGCATCATTTTTCCGTTGCAGTTCAACCAGTTCCTGGCCGAGCTGTTCCGCCGACTTCTTTTCACGTTCAGCTTCTCTGTCCGCCTTTTCTTTCGCCTTGTTTTTCTTTTCGGCATCCTTGTTGTCTTCCGGTTTTGTCCGGTCGTATTCCTTTTTGGCAAGGTCAAGCGCATCCTTAAGCTCCTTGGCCTTCTTTTCGTATTCCTCCTGTGTCAGACTATTGGATGTGTCCGAAAGGAAATCATTGTAGGCTTTCAATGCCTCTTCATATTCTTTTCTGGCCGTTTCAGCCCAATCCGCGCTGGAGTCTTTTTTCAGGTTACGCTTGTTCTGCTCCGAACGCAGTTTGTTTAGCTGGTATTGCAGTTCGTCGCGGCTGTAAGTTCCTGTAAGGCGTCCGTCTCCGTATGTTATTTTTCCATATTTCTTTTCCTGTACGGACATCAGGGCAAGAAGGTTCTCACGCTGTTTGATCTGCTGTGCGAGTGTCTCATTGCTAATCCCCGTCAAGTTCTCGAAATACGCATTTACTTGTTCCTTTCTGACTTGTGATGATAGGGCAATCCTTTTCTTTAGTAAGTTCTGTAGCTCAGCTTCTTCCGAACTTGAACGATTCGATTTAATGACAGTTCTTGCTTTCTGATGACCAAAACTATCCTGATAATATTCTGTAGAATATTTCGTTATAGATTGAAGTTCCTTGATACGTTTATCTACAGACTCCAGTTCGTTTTCTGTTTTTGTGATTGAGGAACCGGCCTCCAGTGCGGCAATCTCTTCCTTGATTTTCTTGATGTTTTTCAACTTTTCATATTCGGTGTCGTATTTGGCGAATATATCCGGGTATTTCTGTTCCAGCCTGTTCAGTGCCTCTCGTCTTGTATCTGTGGCAAGGCTCTCATCACCGGCAACATTGCATAATTCTTCCATTTTACGACGGTGCTCTTCCTCGGCCTCTATCGTTTTCTGCTTTGCTGCTTGGTAATCTTCCTCTGCTTCCCTCAAACGTTCTTCCTCGTTCTTCATCGATATCGTTGCCGCTACGACTCCGGCAATCAGTGTTGCCACAAGTACATAAGGATTAGCAAGCATAGTAGCGTTAAGCATCTTTTGCGCCTTTTCCACAAGCACCAGCCATCCGTAGTGTATTGTCTCGGCAGTTGTCAATGCTCCAACACCGGCAGTCTGCAGGGCTTGCATGGCGGTGACGGCCATGACTGCAGTTTTATATACTCCGTAAGTTGCAACAAGTCCGACCAGAACACGTCCGACCTGCTCATAATGTTCAATCAGATAGGAAACGCCACTCAACGAACTGTTTATAATGCCTTCAGAACGGTTCCCTATTTCATTGAACATGGTGGATATACTGTCTTCAATGTTGGATATCTGTCCGGTAATGGTCTTGCTCTGTTCTTCCATGAGGTTATAGAACATGCCGCCCTCATTGGTAAGGTTCTGCAGTGCTTTCTGGACTTCCGGGAATCCGACTTTTCCAGCTTCAACCATTTCACGTACCTTGCTTTCTGCTACCCCTAAAACATTGGCCAATTCACGACCCAAAGGAATACCTCTGCCGACAAACTGGTTGTAGTCCTGGGTGTACAATCGGCCTTGTGTCATTGTTGTGCCGTACAGATAAACCAAATCATTTAAGGGCTGGTTCAGTCCGGCTGCGATATTGCCCAGACGAATGAGGTCGTCATTTACGTTTTCCACGTTCTCACCGTATGCGAGCAGCTGCCGGGCACCGTTGGCTATTCCCTGCAGGTCAAAAGGAGTTGTCGCGGCTGTACGAATAAGCTGATCCATCAGTTCGGAGGCTTTTTCCTCACTTCCGAGCATTGTATTGAAAGACACCTCCAGCTGTTGGAACTCACCGCGAACCTTGATGATATTCTGAACAAGCTGCTGCACGGCAAAAGCACCCGCAATCTTGGATGCAGTATTTTTTACCGATTGGGCTTGTCTGTCAAGCCGCTCCATTTCCGATGTAGCACTGCTTGTCTTGACTTTCAGCTCATCTACTTTTCGACCGGCTTTGTCAAGTCCACTGGTAAGCCGGTCTTTCATCAATATTTCTATTTCTACAGGTTTTACACTCATTTCTTAAGGTTGCTTTGAAAGAATCCTACGATTTCATTAGCCTCGTCCTCGGCACTCTTCTCCTCTTTTTTCTTCCGTATGTACCGTGGGGCATCGGCCAGCATCATTATCAATGTCTGGAAGTTTACTCCTTCCAGGATATACTTTACACTCCAGCCGGTGGCGTTTGCTATCTGCCAGACAAACCCGAAGGGGCTATGGGAGGGCTCATAGACCGTCTTTAACTCCCCTTTATCTTTTGGCTCAGTTTCAGCCTCAGTTTCATCGGATTCATCTTCTCGGCTGATCTGATAATACTCGTAAAAGGGTCCGTCCCTAATAGCATGATAAAATTGTGCATCGCCGCCTCAAGGTATTCCTTTTCCATCCAGTTCCTGATCCACCATGCCGTGAAACCAACGAGAAAATGACGACTCCACCATCCTCTACATAACGTGTAGGCTATCATCCGGCTTATCCTTTTACCGTGCAAGGCGATAAAAGCCATTTCTTCTTCTTTGGTGAATTGTTTTATTTCTGCTGCAGTTACTCCCAAAGACAGATATACCTGTGCCAGACGCATCAACCCTCCCATACGTGGTCGGCGCATAGTAACACGAAGCTTAATCGGCTTTTTGAAGAATGGAACGTGGATATCCTTTAAGGGGACGGACACGCCCCTGTCTAACAAGGCGGCCGCCCCCTCATGCTGAATAATACGCTCTGTATCCTTGTCCATACGTTAATCTTCTGCTGTGTCGTTGATTTCGTATGGTGCAGTATCCGGTTCATCCGGTTGATTCACCTTGAGCTGGCATTCCAGCTTTGATACTTCTGTAAGAGTCAGCTTACCTCCAAGGTTTGACAGAATGGTGCCGTTTGGAATAGTCATCGTTTGACCACTTACAAACTGAATTTCCCAAGGTCCTCGCAATTCAACAAGTTCTGTCGGAGCTTTCCAACCTGTATAACTACCTGTTGATCCGACCAACGTGCCTCCCAGAACAGCCTGAATATTCTCATAATCCAACTGGATGAGATTGAATGTTGGCGCAATGGTGGCATTTTTATTGGCCAGTGTAAGTACAGGAGCACCTACCACCTGTTCGGCTTCTACATCTGTACTCTCAGCTTTTGAACCGCCCCAGTCCCAGCTTCCTTTTTCTATATAGCCAATTTCCTTACTGTTGAACTTTACCACGGCAATGCCGTATATGAATTTCTTATTTGCCATCTTTATTCCGTTTTAGATTGATATATATCGCTATTGCTGTCAAAATGCCCAATAGTATTCCTATCCCGAATCCACAAAAGAACGTTTTAACGGGATTCGAACGCTGTTTTACTTTCGTTTCGTACAAATTGGCCATTTCCTCGTAAGCCTTCTGATATGATGCGGACTTCTTTTCATAGTACTCTACCAGAATTTGCAGACTGTCACAACTGGCATATACAGTAATTACGTCTTTGTTACGGCTTACTGAAACGTTGGCTTGGCCACTCTTTCCGCTGTACGATGCCATCGGAGGTAACTTCATCAGACTGTCAGCCTGTATCTCCAATTTCACCTCCGACTTCGGAACCGTTTCCGTCCGTATCAGGCGGACTTCGCTGTCCAGACTGTCCGTCATCGTCTGTGTTGCTTCCATCTGAGTTTCCTTCTGCGTTGTCTTTCGGGTGCTCGCGCACCCCACGCAGCACAGGGCAATCATCATGATGCTTGCAACTGTTAGCAGTATCGATAGCCTTGCGAAGACGGGCCATTTCACGCTTGGTAGCTTGCAGATCTTTCCGTGTTCCATTTAGCTCTTCCTTTAGTGGTTCTACTATGTTTTCTATTAGTATTCGGGTAGCGTGCTCAGTGTTGTCTATACGCACTGTTTCGGCTTCAGCCTGCGCCTTCTCAGCTTCCGCATTGGCTTGCTTTACTTTTGCCTTCAGTGTCACAATACCAATCACGGTCGCCAAGAGAGTGCCACCCAGTACGAAATTTAGGATTTCACTGAGTTCCATAAACATTTATTTTTCTATTCTTTACTGTCGGCCTTTTTAGAAATTAAGCCTATAATCCATTGAACAAGTCCTGTATCTGCAATACCATTTGAAACAAGAGATGCCCCAAATCCATACAACAAAGCAATATACCAGGTAACGCCTTCTACAAATCCAGCGTCAAGCCACCATAACAACATAGTCGCCACAATACCGACAAGCCAACTTACAATTTGTGTCGTCAGTCCTTGCATTTTAGGAAAGATTGCCTTAATACCTTCTGTCAACAAAACGACACAACCGGTAAAACCTGCAAAGGTCGCAATCATGTTGTCATAATTCACATCTGACGTTTCACCCGTTTGGGCAAATGTTACTGATACAAATCCAAGCATCAGTACAAAGAATAAAAGAAATCGTTTCATTTGTTTTTGAATTTATTGATTTATACCTATTTGTTTAAGCCATTTTTTTACATCAAAACTGGGGCAGGCCTTTGCCGCCAGCTCATTATGTCCGACAATACGAACAGAGGGAAAACGCTTGTGGAAATCTTTTACATATTCTTCAAGTGCTTTAAGCTGCTGCGGTGTTCTGGTATCTTTGGCTGTTTTACCATCTTTTCCAACCCCACCTACATATACAACATGACGTGACACTGAATTTTTCCCGGCAACACCGTTGGTTATTTCCCACGGATCCACATTTGCATCTTCATTGTTTTTCACAAGTCTTTCTACCTTGCCGTCAAGATGTATCATATCCGTGTAGCCCACCTGTTTCCATCCGCGTCCTCCCTTACTAACTGGATCCGTATGCCAATGTCGGATATCAGAAGAGGAAACTTCACGCCCTTCCGGTGTTGCGGTACAATGCAGTACAAGATATTTCAATTTCTGCATACGTTATGCCCCCTGCTGATTTTGCGTGATTGTTATCTCAACAGTTTTCTCAGGGGCAGAATTCAAGGTAACGACAACTTTACCGCTTTTTGCCTTTCCCGTGCTATTTGCCTCTGCTGAAATTGTAATTCCGGTTTCGGTTTCTTCTATACTAAAGCCGGATGGAGCTGCACCAACTGTGTATTCGCCGCTTGCTGTAATTTCTACATCCTTACTACCTCCAGTAGGTTCTATGGTAACCGTAGTAGGATCTGCGGAAATAGTTTTTTCTGCAGGCTTAAATACAGGGACCTCACGGCTATCCAGAACAACGATTTCCTCGCCGAAGGCGATGTTTGTATCTGCCTTCATCAACATTTTGAAGAAGTACAATTCACTTGCATTAGAAATCTTGTCGATTTGGATAACGTTTTCATCATCCTGCAGATTGACAGCGGCAAACAGGTTACCATCTGCCCCCATAGAGCACAATGTAATCACAATCAAACCATCAGGCCAGGCGGCCAATGTTTCAATAGCAATTCCTTTGTAACGCTTCGCATTGACATCTGTTTCACTTGAGTTCTTAGCTTCTCGCTCAGTCAATTCGTCATCGTATTTATCAAAATCATCGATGCTCATGATAATACGAAGGTTCGGGTTATTTCGGATAGCCTTCGGGATGGCCTTTCGCATAGCTTTCAACTTACCGATCATAGTCTCTTCTTCGCTGTCAACAATGATAAGTTCCTTGTCTTTGGCCATCTGAGTAAGGATACCGTTGAATAAGTGGTCGTCGTCATCACCGTATTCTCCATTGACATAGTGATCACCCAACTCAAACTGTACTTGTTTTGCTAATTCTGCCAAAAGAGCATTTTGGGCTTCAGGTGGCAACTCTGCAAATACAAGGTTACCTTTGGGCTGCCACTTTCTCCAGATGTCTTCAAATGCACGTGGATTAAACACGGTAAAGGCCATGAAGTCCTGCGGATCAAGGCTTTTTTCATCATAGTTGAAATTTCCCTTAGAGTCCTCTACACCTGGATTTTCTTTGCGTTTCTGCAACATCTTTCCGCTTTTCAGACGCGGCAGACTGATTTTCTTTTCCACTCCGGGAATAACCATGATAAGTCCTTTCTCCACAATCTCGTTCCCGGTGGCAGCGAGTGTCAGAAGTTGTTCAAGAACCTCGCCATTGTAATTGGTGTTTTTTACTACTATTGCCATATCTTTTATTTGTTAAGTTTGTCTTTGATTTCCTTCATTCGCTTACTCCAGGGGCTGTCTCCGCCTAAATCAACTTTAAGGTCCTCCATAACCTTACGCTTTGGGGTAAGTGAGGCAAGGAGCTTCTTTCCTTCTTCCGGATTGGTTTTAAGGATATTTTCATACATAGGACGTGTTTCTGCATTGATACGGCCGTCATTCTCGGCCTTGTCAAGCAAATCCTTATTTGCGGCCTCTTCATCAGCAGCGGCCTTATCCTCAAACTCCTTCAAACGCGACTTCAGTGTCGCATTTTCTTTGGTCAGACTTCCCACCTGTCCGGCCTCGTTTGCATAGGTTTTTGCTTTGGCAATTACCTCTTCCTCGCTTTTGCAATCCTTAAACGAGGGATGCTTTCTGATTTCATCAAGATTCATTGTTTTCTGATTTTGTGGCTCAATGAGCCGGTTATTGAATAAAGTATATATCTGTTCCGGAGTACTATTCTCTGGTACAGGTTCCGCGTCATAAATGCCATCTATAAATCCGAGTTCAAGGGCTTCACTTGCAGTTAGCCAGTGATCCTCACCGTCAAAATAGGAAGCTTTAACCTCATCCTTTGTCATTCCCAAACGGGCAGCATAGATATCCCCAAGACTATCCTCAAGGCTTTCTATTTCTTCTATGCACTTTTGCATCTCTTTTTTGTTGCCGTAACACCCACCACTAACACTGTGCAGCATTAGCCTTGCATATTTACTCATCTCTACGGGCTTACCACATAAGGCTATAACACTGGCCATACTTGCGGCAATGCCATCTACATAAAGATGTACATCAGCCTTACTGTTTTTTATGGCATTATAAATAGCAATGCCACAATACACTTCTCCTCCGTTACTATTGATGCGTACATTGACGCGTCGGCTTACCTTCTCAGCTTCCAGGAGTTCCTTGGCAATACGTCCACTCTGAACCTCGCCATAATAATCGCCAATGTCGCCGTAAAGGAAAATGGTACTTATCCCTTTACTATCTGTTTGTATATTAAAAAACTTGCTCATTATCAATCGCGTTTATGATGCAAAAATGCAACAAAACAACGGGGTGTGGAAACTGCATTTTTATCATAAAATGTTATGACGTTATGATAACGCCATAACATCCTATCATGCGTAATGACTTTCGTAAAGCGGTCTTTTTGTGGCAATTTTGTAGCATGAAATTCAATAATATAAAGTATTATGGCAGAACTAACAAATGCCCAGAAAAAAGAATGGGCCAAGACATTATACCTGCGTGAGAACCTTACACAACAGGAAATTGCGGAGCGTGTTGGAGTTTCTCGCGTAACTGTATCAAACTGGGTACGCACCGGGAAGTGGGAAGAACAAAAGGTTGGATTAACTCTTACTCGCCAGGAGCAGGTGGCTAACCTGTACCGTCAGGTTGCAGAAATCAACCGTGCCATTTCTCAGCGTCCCGAAGGGGAACGATTTGCTTCATCTAAAGAGGCAGATATCCTTGGAAAGCTATCTGCCTCAATCCGAAACATGGAGCAGGAGGTCGGAATTGCTGATACAATCAGTGTGCTTACAGGTTTTATTGAATATGTTCGTGCTGTTGACCTCGAAAAGGCTAAAGAACTTACAAAATTAGCGGATGCATTTATTAAGGATAAGTTATAGGAGGAGATTAAATGAAACAAGTAGATAAACTTGCGCTCCTTGATTGGGATAAATATAAAGAGGAGATTGCAAGGGCAACCCCCGTTGATAAGTCCATGACGACGGCAGAACGTGAAAGGCACCGTTTATATCTTGAAAAACATCCCATAGAGTGGATTAAGTTTTTTTTCCCAAATTATGCCAAGTATGAATTTGCCGATTTTCAGAAAAAAGCCATACGCCGAATTATCTCACACGACGAATGGTTTGAGGTACTTTCCTGGAGTCGTGAGCTTGCCAAATCAACCATTACAATGTTTATTGTTATGTTCCTCACGCTTACAGGGCGTAAGAAAAATGTCATTCTTACCTCAAATAGTAAAGACAACGCGATGCGACTTCTTGCCCCGTATCGGGCAAACCTTGAGGCAAATGGACGAATCATAGCCTACTATGGTAAGCAAGAAATGCCTGGTTCATGGACGGAAGATGAATTTGTCACTAAGGGAAAGGTGTCATTCAGGGCACTCGGTGCTGGACAGTCACCCCGTGGATCGCGAAATGAGGCAATCCGTCCGGACCTGTTACTCGTGGACGATTTCGACACTGACGAGGACACAAAAAATCCGGATATCATTCAGAAAAGGTGGGACTGGTGGGAAAATGCGTTGTACCCCACACGTTCAATTTCTGAGCCGACAGTTGTTATTTTTTGCGGCAATATTATTGCTAAGGATTGCTGTGTGGTACGTGCCGGGGAAATGGCCGATTCATGGGATATAGTCAATATACGTGATAAAAACGGACGTTCCTCATGGCCGGAGAAAAATTCTGAGGAAGATATTGACCGCACAATTTCAAAAATATCTACCAAGGCTGTCCAGGGAGAATATTTCAATAACCCTATTTCTGAGGGTGAGGTATTTGAAACTATTTCTTATGGTAAGATTCCGCCATTATCCAAATTCAAGTTCCTGGTGGCTTATGGCGACCCGGCACCTGGAGAAAGCAAAGGAAAGAAGGGCAAGTCTTTCAAGACTGTTTCGCTGCTTGGAAAGATTGGGAATAGGCTTTATGTCATTAAAACTTTTCTTGCTAAGGCTTTGAATGCCGAGTTTATTGAATGGTATGTAAAACTACTGGAGTTCGTAAACGGGAAGGCTACAGTATATTGCTATATGGAAAACAATAAACTTCAGGATCCATTCTTTCAACAGGTTTTCAAGCCACTTGTGGCCAAGGTTAGAAAGGAGCATAAAATATCTCTTTACATCCGAGGTGATGAGCAAAAAAAAACCGATAAGGCCACGCGTATAGAGGCAAATCTTGAACCATTAAACAGGGAAGGTAACCTAATACTGAATGAGGCTGAAAAAGACAATCCGCACATGAAAGAGCTGGAGGATCAATTCAAGTTATTTACCTTATCCCTTCGTTATCCGGCTGATGGACCCGATGCCGTTGAAGGTGGAAATCGCATAATTGACGAATTAATACGCAAAGCGGAGCCTCCTGTATTTCGAAGCAGAAAGGATTTAAGGAATAGGAACAAACGTAGAATGTAATATTTAACACTAACAATATGAGCCAATTTGTAGAACTGACCGATTATGATGCAAGTATCCATAGGGATATATTAGATGCACTTGTACGAGAGGATGAAACACTCATTGAGGTCTGTGAGGACAGAGCCATTGCCGAAATGCGATGTTACCTGTCCAAACGATATGACTGCGACAAAATTTTTTCGGCAACAGGAACAGGCCGGAATGAACTTGTACTTATGATGGTAATTGATATAGCAGTATATCATATTTTCTGCATTCATAATCCACAAAAATTGTCCCAAGTACGCAAAGATAGGTATGAACGTGCTGTAGAATGGATGAAAGCTGTTGCAGCGGAAGATATTTCTATCGAAGGAGCTCCATTGCTTCCAGACGACATACGTGCAAGTAATTCATCATTCAGAATAAAAAGCAACCGTAAAAGAGTAAACCATTGGTAATATTAACAATATGAGCAGAAAGAAAAACAAAAATAAGCCGGGGATTATCACGGTTGGTGGTAATTTTATGGCACCTGGACAGAAAAAGCCCAATGTTATAGTACTTACCCAACCCAAACGTTTCGGGCTGGATATAGCGGACTATATGTCTGCCATACGAGCAGCTGAGAATGTGGACTTCTCACGTAGGTATAAGTTATATGACTTATATTCTGATATACTTATGGATACGCATCTCACCTGCGTGATTGAGAAACGTAAGAATGCAGTATTATGTTCCGATATAGAGTTTCAGGTAAATGGGAAGCCGGACGAGACCGTAAATGAACAGATACGTTCGCCTTGGTTCAATAAACTTATCGGGGATATCATAGACGCAAGGTTCTGGGGATTTTCGTTGTGCCAATTCTATAAAGATGGAGAATGGGTGGACTATGATCTTGTGCCGCGCAAACATGTAGACCCCATCAAAAAGCTAATTCTGCGTCATCAGACTGATGTAACGGGGTTATCTTGGGACAAATATACAGATCTCTTATTTGTTGGGAGTCCAAGCGATTTAGGGCTGCTTGCAAAAGCCGCTCCCTGGGTTATTTACAAGCGTAACACTACAGGTGACTGGTCACAGTTCTCGGAAATATTTGGTATGCCTATTCAAGAGTATATTTATGATTCAGATGACGAGGAATCCAGACAAAGAGCAATGGAGGATGCGGCAAACACTGGAAGCCTTGCACAATTTTTCCACGCCAAGGACACCGAATTCAAACTGACTGAAGCTGGAAATAAAACTGGTTCCGCAGATGTGTACGAACGACTTTGCGAACGATGTAACAACGAAATATCCAAACTTGTGCTCGGTAATACATTGACAACAGAATCCTCAGAAAATGGTACTCAAGCTCTTGGTACCGTACATAAAAAGGTGGAGGATAAAGTCGCTCAGGCTGATAAGAATTATGTGCTTAATGTTCTCAATTATGATATGAGCGACATTTTTGCACACATGGGCATTAACACCTCCGGTGGGGTTTTCTGCTTCCCGGAAAAGAAAGAAACAGACTCTACAACAAAGCTTAATATAATAACCACACTAAAGAAAAACTTTAATTTGCCTGTTTCTGATGAATATCTATATGAAGAATTTGGTGTTGAAAAGCCGGACAACTACGAACAGATAAAAAAAGAACAGGCTGAGCAGAACCAACACAATAATGCTCCTGCTCAAATATCGGATACGGTTAAAGAGGAGAAAGAAGAAAAGACTCCGGAATCAACCTTGGCACAAAAGAAATCCTTCCGTAACTGGATTGCAAGTTTTTTCGGGAAAGCCCCGTCAGACGGCGGGGCAGCTTTAGACTGGTAGTTGATGAACTGTATGGCGCAAAAGAGGATAGTGTAACCAGTGATTTTGAGTTCTCAGAAGATGTATTACGTCGTGCCTTATTGAACATATACAGTAAAGACTTTCATCCAGTCACTGATATCGAAATAAACCTTTTTAATGAGGTATGGTCGCAAATGAATAAGGCCACAAAAAAGGGGTTCAAAAAGTCTAAGGTGACAGATCCGGATGATGATTTTAGGAATTCCGTTATGCGGAACAATGCTGTATTTTCTGCGTTCAAGGTCCACCGTATGCAGAATGATATGGCCAGATTATTATTGGATTCGGATGGCAATCTAAAGCCGTTCGAACAGTGGAAAAATGAGGTCATGCCTATTGCCTCCCATCAGGTTGGTGCCTGGTTACGGACAGAATATGATACTGCCGTTATACGCGCACACCAGGCTGCAGATTGGCAACAGTTTGAACGGGAAAAGGACGTTCTTCCTAACTTACGCTGGATGCCTTCAACATCAATTACGCCAGGTGCAGATCATAAAAGGTTCTGGGGGACTGTCCGCCCAATAGATGATGCCTTTTGGAGTGAACACCGCCCAGGCGACCGATGGAACTGTAAGTGTAGTCTGTCCTCAACGGATGACCCGGTTACACCGGTACCAGATGCAACGCCACAGGACAAGCCACAACCTGGACTTGATAATAATCCAGGGAAAGACGGCAAGTTGTTTTCAGATAATCATCCATATCAAAAGGAAGCTCATAAAGGTGCAAAAAAGGCTGTGGATAAACTGACATCGCGTATTGATGAAATGGTTGCAGAAATGCCGGACAACCTTACCGGAGAGGAAAAGATGGCTATTGCCAGAAACAATCTTGAAATAGAAAAAGCTCTTAAAATAGAAAAAGGGAAGCCAATGGACGTTGATAAAGCGGACAAGCAGAACGCAAATCCTAATCATGTGGAAGAGTTTATTTTGGATCCGAATGGTCCCTATCGTGATAAGAGTGGTCATAAATACCGAAAGAACAATGATTACAACAAGAAAAGAGACACTCCATACGACATCAACTGCCAAACCTGTGCACCGGCTTATGCCTTGAGGCTAAGGGGATGGGATATTACGGCTAAAGGAAACACTCCTGGATCTAAACTTGAATACCTAAGCCGAGGACGTGCCTTTGAGGTCTGGAAAAACCCGGACGGAACACCGGCACAACATGTCAGTATAAACGAATGGCTTACGGATAAAGGATACCTTAAAATGACTTCCAAAAGATATATGGAATATTTTAATGAGGTATGCAAGGAGGAAGGAGTGTACGAGTTGAGTATCGGATGGAAAAGTGGAGGAGGTCATGCAACCATTTTGCAACGTTTCAAAAACGGGGAATTAAGATACATTGAACCTCAAAGTGATAATTCCGTCGGCTCTGGAATGGAGTGGCAAGATGTCAAGTACTTATGTGAGCGAGGAGCCTCAAGTTCACACAACTGTAGAGGGGTGTTACGAATAGACAATAAGTTATTCGACATTTCATTCCTCGACATTTTCGACAAGTGAATCGACAATATCAAGAGCTAAGGGGCCGGTTACTTCATCTGCTTTTTTACCATCATACAGGTAAATAAATGGGTAACCGGTATCTGAATCCTCCGGAAACTTAAATACATAGGCATCCTGTCCTTCAAATTTACCAAGGTACTCGAAGGAATCACCGTATTGCTCAATTAGCAAACGAGCCTCATTTTTGACTTGTTCCGGTATATTCATGGATTAATAAAAGGCAATTTGATGCCTACGTTGCAAATTTACAAAATAATTTTTGAATTACTGAGCATTATGTATATAAAAGATTTCGCAAAACTGATAGAACAGAAACGCAAGGAGCTTGATAAAATGATGCGCCGAAAAATGCCGGTCATTGCTGGACGTATGGCAAAGGATCATTTCCAGGAGAATTTTCGGAAAGGCGGATTTATCAATGGCGGATTGCATCCGTGGCCACAAGCTAAAAGGCTTTCATCTGGAAGAACAGACGCCGCCAGCAATTATGGTACGCTGCTGTCCGGTCGTAATCACCTGTTCAGCTCCATCAAGTACATCCCTTCTGATTATCGGGTGAAAGTATCCAACGAACTCGTATATGCTCCTATACACAACTGGGGCGGAACTGTTTCTGTAACCGTCACAGACCGTATGAGACGCTTTGCATGGGCCAAGTTCTATAAGGCTTCAGGTCACAGAAGAAAAGCGAACACAGGGCAAAAGAAGGGCACGAAACGGAGTGGAAAACAGACAAAGGATAATCCGCAGGCGTCATTTTGGAAAGGGCTTGCACTTACCAAAAAAAAGAAGCTCAATATTCACATACCTCAAAGGCAGTTCTTGGGGGAAAGTAAGGAGTTAACAGATAAAATAAACGAAAGAATAGAGAAAGAAATAAGAACCATATTAAACTCATAACATCATGGAAGAAATTTTTATTGAAATTATGGAGCAGATTGCTCGCGAAATGCCGGAACTTTCTCTGATTGACGAAGATTACGGCCAGTTGGAAATGGGAGCCGACGAGGATCATTACCCAGTTACGTTTCCCTGTGCGTTAATAGGCGATACGAGCTCAGATTGGCACGATTTAGGTGGAGGGGCACAAAATAGTGATTCTTTAATAACGGTTCGCCTTGCCATTGATTGTTACGATGATACAAGTTTCGCCTCCGGAACTTACGATAAAGTCCGCGAACGACAAAAGATGGCAAATAAATTATATAAGACATTGCAGTGTCTGGAATGTTCGGATAATTCATCTCCACTTATCAGAGAGAAGAGTAGAAGTTATTCATTACCCGGTTATATCAAAGTATTTGAATTTACTTTTTCTTTCACAATGCATGATGAATCAGCAATGGAACTATAAGGTCTTAAACAGCTCAAGTTGTGCGGCGGTCAATTTAGGGACCTTAGTCTTGGGAAGGGGTTTGATATTTTTATCTATCCCTTCTCTTGATTTTTTACGGATAATAGTCATTATCCTTTCTTCGGATATGAAGAATTCACGCTCCGATAAAATGCGCAAGGCGTCATCGAAGCGTAATCTTTGCACTTCCGTCCAATAATAATAACGTCTGCACAAAGCTTCATCACGTAACCGTATCAGTTCTTTATCTCGTCCTTTACCCATGAGCCATTTCCTATTGCAAAAATAATTGATTTACATCTATTTCAAGCAAAAAGCACCGTAAATATGAACTTTACGGTGCTTTCTGTTTAACACGTCAACAGCTTATCTTACAAACGACAAAAACTCGGCTCAATTCGCGTCCAAACACCGTTGTCCGGATTGCGTCTTGAGAAATAATAGTTGGTTGCATTTCGCTGTACCACGTTGGCCTCTTTGAATAAGCGCATGATATCTGCGTACTCTTCATCGAACTTATCTTCCAGCTCATATAGCTTGGAAATGGACTTATAATCCAAATCACCCATTTTGTTACGCTCCAGGAGCGTCATTGCCATCTGATACATCGGGTCATCAGATCCTTTCTCGCTATTTTGCATATAGCGTTTCAGATAGTCTATCAGACGGTCCGCTGCCATATCCGCACGTTCATCAAACCCTTTCACCTTGTTACTCTTTACCTCCAGGCGGAAGTCACCGTCTGTAATGGTATAGCTACGCTGGTCATCACTCTTCACCTGGCCGTATTCTCTCATAACCGAAGTGAAGGCTTCGGCTTCTGTCTCCAGCCAATCGCGGAACCCTTTTACGTCAGACACAAGTTCGGTAACCTTGTTTTTAACGTCATGCATGAACTCCGCACGCAAGGCCTCATAAGTTTCACGGCGTGCAATGCGGTCGTTTTTTTCCTCTTGCTGCAACTGTGCTAATAAAGCGTTTCGCTCCTCTTTACTCATGGACTTTACATCCACATTTTGTTTCTTTACTTCTTCCATTTTTTTGTTTTTTAAGTTAGTTATTATCTCCGTCTTTCTCATAATCCTGCATCTCAATATCAGGTTCTATAAGACAGGCTTCACTTTGTACGTATGCCCAATCTGCAAGCTGGTCAAAAAACTCGGCTGCTTCTTCCTGTTCCATATCCAGGCTTGCAGTTCTGGCTTGCCCTTCCAGATCCTTCAAAACTGTTTCTGTTTTTTTGTTCATAGTCAATCATTTTTATGGTTATCTTTTTTTCGTCTTATCACACGTATTTTGGTTAATAGGGCGTCCAGTTCGTCCGGATCCAGATCCCTAAATACTTTTCCCGCCACCCGCTTATCCATACAGAAAGCATTTACCCTATCCCAAGAAGCTGTATCCACTCCAAGTAATTGCATCTGGTGTAATACTGCACTTCGTTTTCTTTTCAGTTCTTTCCGGTATAATTCCCGCCTTTCGTCATATCCGGCAACCCGTTCCATTTCGTTACACATAGATGTATATTCCTTTTCCGTCATAAGATGCAGACTGGTTGTGCGTCCGTTGGTGAACTGGTAAACAAGTGTTTCTTTATCTGCCCCGGATAATTTCTTAAGCAATCCATAAAATCGGGCAAAATTGGTTATCTCCTGTGCCATATCATTTACCGTTTAGAATCATCTCACACTCTGTTGATTTTATACTGACGCGACAAACAATCTTATCGGGTCTGAGAGATTTTTCCATGCATTCTTGCTCTATCTGTTTGTAATAAATTTCCTTGAAATGCTTACCCAACTCAGACAGGATTTTCGTGTTGTATTCTCCACAAAATCCTATACGTGAAGAAAGTGTCTCACGAATTCTTCCTTTATACACTGTAGCAGTCAAAGTGATTACCACAACACCGGATTTCATTTTCACATTACCCATATCGTTACATATTAAATTGTTTCTCAAACAACACTTTAATTCCGCAAGAACTGGCCACATCAAGTTCTAACTTTGCCCCTTTTGATAGTTCCCATCCCTGAAGCATATAAATAAAATCACAACCAAGCAATAGGCCTATATCAGCTCTCATGTGATCTCTCCAATGTGCTTCATCTGGTAAACCGTTCTTGAACGGATTTACCGGGATGTAACCTTTCAGACTTAAGAAACGTTCTGCATTGTCAAATGCCTGGCGACGCTCTTCTAAATCATAGTGCGCTATGGCACCACTAATGTAAACTTTGTATTTCATTCTTTCTTTTCTTTAAGATTATTCAAGTCCTTAATATTAACCTGACAGGACGGATGCCAAATTTGTATATTCCTGGCGAACAATACGTCCTTCGTTTCAATCACTACATGACCTTTTGTTTTGGCTTTGCGTAAACGCAAATCACATTCGATATTGCGCTCAACCCAGTCATCAACTATCGCTGATGCCTCACTACCTTTCAGTAGTATCTGGAATAGTTTATTCTCTAAATCCATCGTTTTCTATATTATCTTTTAATGCTTTTGCGGCTCCTTCCTCCCATACGACGTATGGAACTCCCGGACGTTCCATAAAACGGCTTTTACACCATGCCTTAAAGCAGCTTACCATGATTTTCACATCGGCATCATACTCAACCTTCCGGGCTGTTCTGCCAGCTGGATGCATCCCTTCCGCGTGACTGATAAATATGAACAGCTTTTTTGGATTACGCTCTTTTAAGGCCTTATACTCCGGATAACTTAGACCACTATATTGGAAACTGTCAATAATAATCACATTTGGGCTACCTCTACGACTTAACCTTTCCTCCAGCTGATCCATTGGTTCGCGGTCAAGTATTATCAGCCGTTTTCTTACCTCATCCATTTTATGTCGCTGAAGGGACATCTGGAACGACCGGCCAACACTTTCTTCCAGGCTGTCATATATCACCTTACCGAAAGAACAAAGATACTTGGCCAACTGCATTACAAATGATGTCTTTCCATTTCCACTGGCACCCCAAATAATCCAGGTTCCACTTTTAGCAGGATTCCCCATTGAATCATACCAAGCACCGGAAAACTCAAAGCAGGGAATCTTCATATTTAGTACCTCATTGGGACTATATGCTCGTTTTAGTTTCAGTTTCATTATTGTCCTTATTTTTTAATTCATTAATCAATAGATCTGCCCATTTAACAGCGTTTTTTGCATCATCTTCGACGGAATTTAAGGAATACCTTACGCTATGTAAGAACAATTCCTTTGCAGTCTCATATCGTCGTTGTTCCCAATTAATCTCATTCGCCTTTCTCATTTCGCGATGGATACCGATAATGGCATCCATCGCTTGCATCTCTATTTTTGTTATCATGCCTGAACCCTCCTTAACTTTTCAATCTCAGTATATACTCTCCGGAGCCCCCCACCTGTTGCGTTTACTATTCGGGATATATCCGTTCCTTCTGGAGCATTTACCTTGGCAACGATGGCGGCTTGAGCCTTCAGAAACTTCTCGCGTTCCCTTGCGTCGTCCGGGGTAACCTTGCTGTAAGTGTCACCATAACGGCTCAACATTTCAGTATATCCAACCTTCTTTCCCTCAATGGCTCGGTTTATCTTTTCTTTCAATCCGTCCGCTCCCATCATATACCAGGCACAGCAGCGTTCAGTGGCGTTCCAAAGGGCTTTCAGCTCCAGGAAGGCTTCATACTGCAGGTCTCCGGCTTCATCCAGAACCACCAGTGGTGTATCAATCGTACGCAGGTAAGCCACCAGATCCTCATACACATCACTGTAACGGCCATAGCTTCCAACACCGAACTCTTTGGCAATATAGCGTATCAGCTTGAGCTTCGTTTTCACCTGTGAACAATCCACATATACAGCGTTCTTATGCTGTTTCACGTAGGCCTTTGCCGTGAATGTTTTTCCGATATTCGGCATATCACACAGGATGGCACTAAGCCCGCTGTCTTGGCAAACCTCCATTTGTTTGCTTATAAACACGTATGTCGGTGTCTTAGCCGCTACCCAAGGCATTTCCACACGTAGCTGTACGCCAAGTCTTCTGGCAATACCTATCCAGTTGGCATCGCTCACTTGCTTTTCATAATTCCCCCTTTTAATGGCGTTATATACGCTTGGGGCGATTCCCAATGCCGTTGCATGACGGTTGTCACTGGGATAATTTTCACGATCAGCCGCAATAGCTGATACAATACGTTTCTTAATTTCGTTTGTTATTTCCATTTGAATGCTATTTTAATATTGTTCTAAACTTAAACTTTTGCTAATGCGTCAGCCTCAAAATGTGCCACATCCATATAGGCTGAATAATCTTCCTCTTCATTCGGGACATAGACATCAACAGCTTCTGCTTTTACATTTTCGATAGCTTTTGATTCTTCTTTGCGTAGTATTCCGACCCTCTTGATTTTACCGTCCTTTATCATCTTGTCAAACTTGGCCACATACTTAGCCTGTTCTGTATAGGCTTCCTTGTCCGCTTCCGTCTGTTCGGCCGTATTCTCATTGTAGCGTTTTACAGGCTTACAGGTGGCAATATATCGGTCGTGCTGGTATATATATACCTCGGTGATATTTCCGTCCGTGTCGGGCAAGTAATAGGCCTCTACTTTGTAATTGCGAGGCTCCAGCTTGGATATGATTTCAGGATCCGGAAGGATGAAATTGTTATATTGCACTGTGAAAAAGCTGTTGTTTTTGATTGTTGTATCCGTGCGGAATCCTATAAAACGATACAACACAGCTTTGTCCCACGGTGCCAGATCCGGGTTTTGCTTGCTACACAACACGTCCCAACGTGTCATTCCGGGGAATCTCTTCTGGTTTGGATGAAGTTGGTTGTTGTATTCGTGGATAGACCGAATATCGTCTGCCACAAGCTCATCGTATGTATATGATTTCACTTTGTAGGTATTGTTTTTTTCGTCATATACTTTCTCCTCTTTTGGCCGATTGGCCTCCAGCTTTGCCCACCAACGTCCAATACCAACCTGACTTAGCTTCTCCACACCATACTTTTTAGCTCTGTTCATGTGTTCTGCTCGTTTTTCCCGGCTGTTGCCAGGATTACACCAGCGGATTAGCGGAAATACTGTTCCGGCTTGCATGAGTCCATCTGCAAAATCACTGACCAGATGGTGCTCAACCTCAAGTTCTGCAGGAATATACATACCGTTCCTGTCAAGAGTCTGAAACATATTACGCATACAATCCAGAAACAGTTCTGCGGTTTTCAGTCTGTTATGTGCATATCCAACTACCGCTCCACTGACCACATCATAAGCATAATATGCCTTTACTCGGTTACCGTCCTTCATTGGACGAGGCAGGTCGCGGTCATCAAGGGAAATTTTACTAAGAGAATATTCTCCAACCCTGCGAAGATGGTAGGGGCGGTATGCATTATTGAAGTCCCATTGGCTCATGTGCAGTTTTGCTCTGAACGCCTTGTTCTTTGGTTTATTCAGGTAAGCTGCCACCGTAGCCGGACTCAATACAATAGGATTGCCGTCCTTATCGGTAAAGTCAGCCGGATTAAGTATCTCACCAGTATCAGGATCAAATAATTCACGCTCACCTTGAAGGAACAAATTGTAGTTCTCATAAACCGTTGTATTGTATGGCTGTTCCGGTTGTGCATCAAGGGAAAGAAGCAGTTTTTCTATTCCATAAGTCACTTTGCGTCTATTCTGGTTCATAAACTTACCACTGATTAAACTTTCGTATCCGCGTGTCCTGAACTCGTTAACGCGCCGCTTGAAACGGTTGGCACTCATAGGTAGTGTGTGACCGAACTCAGATTGATAATAACTTATGGCCCCGGCCATTTCGCCCCAATTTACCGGACCGCCTTTCATTGCCTTTCGCATCAGAACAGCGTCCTCCATCACAGTAAGTACGGCCTCAATAACGGAAGCGTTTACGGTGTATTCGTTTATATGTTCCGGCGGTAATGCGTCTCCATTTTCGAACCGGAACTTTGTATAGAATTCCCTTGCTCTTGCATCAATGCGAAAGTTGCTTCCAAACCAATTCCTGAGTATATCCTCTTTCATGTCTCCGTATTTTTCTTTGATTTTCTCTTGAAATCTTTTCGGCAAGGTGGCTAATTCCACCAATGCGTAACCTCCCAAACCTCTTCCAGAACGTACCACGTTGATTTTACCTGTTGACGACAACTTCTTGTAATTCGGTACCGACATTATCGGGTTCTCTCCGCAAGTAAGGTCGTGATATGATATGCACAATATTTTTCCGTAGTACTCCATATTTCACCATTTTATAGTGCGGAGGCCATTTGCTGGACTTCGTGCTCCAATTGTAAAAAATCGGGAACACTTAAGCCCGTATAGCTGGATTTCTGCTGGCCATCCACGTAAACGACAGCTTCATCTGTCTCCCGGTCATAGATAATTTTCACTCTCGGCCCGAAATCCAGCGTAATAGTACGCTCTGCTTCCTGAAATGTGGTTTCGCACTCCGGGACAAAACCATCCGTTAGCTTTCCGCCTCTTTTCAGTGCAAGAGTACGGATGCGCTGGGCCTGTTCACTGTTACGCTCAAAGTTCAATGCCTGCCATACGGCCTGGCGAGTACAGCCAAATACTTTCATTAGGAAAGTCTTCGTCTCGTTGTCTGTTAAAATCTGCTTTTTCATAATGCTATTTTTTATTTTCATCGTCACTCACACTTATCAGAGCGTGTTCCTTACTTAACTCATCTATCAAAACCTGCAGTGCCTCTTCACATGCACACGATACATTCTCAATCACTCTACAAGCGTCAGAATCGTTGATTTGGGCAGCTGTCATATAAGCCTCTGCCAGTTCCTTCGCCTGGTCTGCAATGTTTTGGGTATGTGTAACACTACCTATCAAAGTACGCAGCTTCTGTTTAAAGCGCATTTCCATTTTTTTATTCTCCATTCCCATTGTTCATTCAGTTTGTTAAACATTGTAGGGTGCGGGGAATCGAACCCCGTCGGCTGTCCTCTATTTTCGTTTTCGCTTTCCAACTTTCCGGCCGTGCCAGCCACCCTTTCCAACCCGTCTTTCCGGGCTGCCAGTTATCCGGCAATCTCTTTGCCTGTATATTTTATAGCAACTCAATACAATTTTCCGGAACGCACATCAAAGTCCAGACTTCATTTCCCTTCATATACTCAATATCGTATTGAACATCGAATGTGCAGCAGTTATAATCCCAGTCATTTATAATTCCATCAATGGTTTCTCCATTCTTCTTTGTGACGCGAACACGTTGTCCTTTATCAAATTTTGCTTTCATACTCTTTAATCCTTAAAATTCGTTATTCTCAGCCTTTTTCATTATATTTGGCCGCTGTTTACATCTTTAACACGTTGCAAATATAATACGCTTTTGCGAATAAACAAAACAAATGCGAACAAATATTCGCATAAAATACATTTATACGCTTATGACAATAAATGAAAGGTTTGAAATAATAATTCAAATGTTATTCCAAGGCAATAAAAGAGCTTTTGCTAAAGCAGTGGGTATAAGCCCTACAGTAGTGGAAAATATTGTTGGAACGAGAAAAGGAAAGCCATCCTACGATGTACTTGAGAAGGTGTGCTCAAATGCGAATATATCTGCCGAATGGCTGCTTTTCGGAAAGGAAAAAGATAAGATGTCGGATATGTTTAATATTCGTAAAGACCTTACGTTATCTTCAGCATCAGATGATAACTACAAAGATGATAAAAACACAATAACTACCGTTTTTACAAAAGAAAAAGAACATACATTGCTTCAAGTACCATCCAATAACAATGAGGGTATTCCTCTTATTCCATTAAGTGCAATGGCCGGTGCCTTCACCGGTGATACATCTGTGATGGAGTATGAGTGCGAGCGGTACGTTATACCGGCATTCAAAGGAGCCGACTTCTTGATCCAGGTAAAAGGAGATTCAATGCAGCCTACATACTATTCAGGTGATTTGGTTGCCTGTGAACGTGTTCCACTTAATGATCTTTTCTTTCAGTGGAACAAAACATACGTCCTGGACACCAAGCAGGGGCCGCTTATCAAAAGAATTATGCCCGGATCCGACAGTGAACACATACTAATCGTATCCGACAATAACAATTATCCTCCGTTTGAGCTTTCGAAGGATCAATTTTATGGCGTCGCTTTGGTACGCGGCATTGTGCGTCTCGAATAACCCTGTACAGGCGCAATCGCCGCATTATAGGCACGCGCACGGCTTTTTAGACCTAAAAATGAATGAAAACTCACGGAAATCTCTATAAATCAGGCGTATTTGTATTATATAATAATGTATATAACACCAATAACGTGCATTTTTCCATCTTGAAAATGCAGAAAAACGGCAGTTATTTGTTTGGTATGTATAGTTTCCTATTTCGTGCATACTCCGTAAAAATCGAAAAAGTAACCCCTAAAGTAACCCCTAACTTTATAAGAAGGTAACCCCTAACAGTAACCCCAAAGGTAACCCCTAATTAAAAATAGGCATAAAAAAAGGGGGCATTTCGCCCCCTAATCAGCATTCAAAGGAATAACGCCAGAAAGCCGTTCTAACGGCGTTATTTTATCGTTCTAATCATCTGCCTTCCTGCCGCCAGAAATAAGCGTAGATTGCTTGATTATAGCCTTTTTAGTGCATATAGTACCGTTCCCGGATAACCCTGCGTGCAGTAAATAGTTCTTGGTTGCACCGACCTGTTCAGGCGTAAGGACAGTATAGACGGCCGAAATAGAGCTAAAATACCAGTCTTTTCGTCTGGATCCGTCAATACTATGTAACAAATGCACGTGTATAACTTTAGCCATATCCTTTCATTTATATGTGCAAATATACCAAATAATTATTATTTGGAAGAAAATCAGCATAACAAAATCAAGAAGAAGCACAAAAAAGGCGGCCAAACTCACCGTATGACCGCCCATGCTTTTTAGCCTACCAATCCGCCATATAAACCATGATTTAACCCCAATGTAAAGATCCGAATCCAGATTTGCCCCAGATGGCCCATAAATGTAAAGCAGATGTAATCCAAATGTAAAGCTGTAAACCGCTTCGAATTATTCTTCCTGTTTTAAGAATCTTCCGTAACTTCCTATAAACAAACGACTTCCACCATTTTATCCGTTCAATGTAAAAAACCGCTTCGTTCTATGCCCCTTAAATCCATTTATCAGTGGCGGGATTTGTTTCTATTGTGCAATGATGGCGTGATATATAGGCACTTTGCTGTTCTGTTATATGTAGCAGATTGTCGCGTTCTCTCCCGATAGTAAGGATTCTATTGCCATATTTTATAAGTTCACTTAATTGATATATTTTTCCGTACTCTTCACCTTGCATAATACGTATACAGAAACCATTGACTGTTTGTGGTGGACAATATCCTCTTTCCATAGGGACTTGGCTTATTGCTGGCAGGTGTTCCAATACCTCTTGCACAGACTGGAAACGTTTTTTGAAATCTGGATTAAGACATCCTGCAAAGAGTTGCTGCCACTGCTCTCTATGTTTCAACTGTGTCAATTTCTGCCGGTTCCAATCTCCATTTTTCCCACGTTTCTGGTATAGTGCCAATTCATTATGACTGCTCAATTCGCCAAAGGGCAAACTGCCAGTCAATAATTGAAAGGCTAATACTCCAAAAGAAAAAATGTCCGTAGTGGGTAGGACAGTGGCCTCACCTCGCATGCGGTTCACTTGTTCTGGCGGCATATATGCATAAGTCCCGAAGATTTGGTTGGGTTTACCAAAAATATTGCGTTCAGTCATACGTTTGTTTCTATCCCCTGCTATACCGAAATCTGTCAACGCAGCAATTCCGTTACTCTTGAAAAGGACATTCTCCGGCTTTAGGTCACGGTGAACCTTGCCTCTGGTATGCAAAGCATGTAAACCTATTAGAATTTGTTGGCAAATTAGAGGAATCTTACTGCTTCCAGAACCTAAATAAGGTGTTAAATCTCCTCCGGAACAGTATTCCATTACAATATAAGGGTTGCCTCCAACTGTACCGTAGTCCAATGAACGCACTAAATAGTCACAATCAATTTGCCCAGTTTTGAATTCCATCTCGAAACGTTCCATTAATGGTTTACGTATTTCAGGAGGAACTTCCCATAATCTCAGTAGTTTAAGCGCATAATCTTTGCTTGCGCTGTCCGTAACCCGATATACTTTACCGAATGAACCTTCGCCTAATGTTTGGGAAACCCTATAACGGTTATTGATATATTCCCCTACATTATAATCACATCTGTCGACAGTCCGGTTATTCACAAGAGTTATATTTAGTCACATTCAAACTTGAATCTTCGGTCGCCTAGTACAATGATATCATCCGGTATGATTTCTATTTTTCTGTTTACCTGGATATAGGTCGTTTGGAGCATACTTCGGTCAAGCAGATACCAATGACCATCATCGAAAACTATTTCAGCTTGTTCCTTTGAGGTGATTGTACGATTAGACATTTCTGTATTTTCCCGGTTCAAGATGATGGAGTTCCCTTCATATTCAAATCTTTTCGGAAGAATGTTCTCTTCTTCTTCCGGTATAATTGTTAATGAACAGTGAGGTTTGGTTTCCGGTTCTGTCTCTGTGATGTTCTTTATTTGTCGGCGTATGGTTGGCCGATGTACGCGGACACCGCAGTTCGGGCAAAAAGAGCAGGTTATTGCTATCTTACTTCCACATTCATGACAGAGCATTTTCTCTTCAGAAACGGAAGGTACTTCCTCTTCTACTCTTATTGTTTTGTATTCATTGTTTGTTGATGTGTTTGCTCTTTTCAATGGAGTTCCGCAGCAAGGGCAACTTGTGAAATCTCCTACTACCGGGTAATTGCAATTGGGACATTCTATAATTGGCTGTACAACAGTAGAATGATTCTCTTCTTCATTTGTTGTGGAAAACACCACAGTTTTTCTGCATTTTTCTTCATTAGAGCTGACATTCAATACTGTCGGTTTGGGTATAGCTTCTCCATGACCTTCTTTTGAAATAAAAATGTCCTGACTGTTGGCATAATTCTCCGGCATTCGCAAAGGTTGCCCGCATTTCAGGCATACTGTTGTGTTGGAATGGTTGTCCCAACCGCAATTCATACATCTCATAAGATTTTACTTTAATAATGGAATTACTTTGTATAAATCAGAGTTTCTCACCATTGTCGGTTTACCATGAATTTAGAATAGACCTCCCTTTTTCTGGGAGAGAATAATTGAAGATATTTTTCCTCCTTTGCTTTTAACTATGAGAGTTCCTTCTCTGGCCTTCTTGGTTTTTCCCACTTTTAGAATGAGTTTGCCACGGTCTTTTGCTATAGCTTCACACCATTCAGGAATATCTGCAACTTCCCATTCGGCATTGGAGTCTACTTGCAGTTCCTTAATTTCTCCTTTGGAGCCGAATTCCAATTTATCTAATGCGATATTAATGAATTCTTCTTGGCCACCTTGGGTAACACTGACCGTAGCTTTCATCTTTTCATTACTGATTGTAATGGTGGCTTTACGTTCGGTAGTCAGCCAATTGGTCTGGCAGCTTATGGAGAGTTTCTTCTCACCGGGAGTCACTTGACACCAGTCTGCATCTGATATTGCAGTCCATTGTTCTGGAAGACTTTCTATTTTTATACTTTCTGCAGTCTTTGTCTCACACCCAAATTCCAGGCTTTTTCTGTCTATGGTAAGTCTGGTGATTTCGGCAGGAGGCGCTGGCTTGGGAGCGGGATTTATTTTTTCCTCACACTCTTTGATTTTATTTTTGCATGCTTGCTCCAGATTGCTGTCGCATTTCATGGCTGCTTTAAAACTTTTAATAGCGTCTCTGTATCTTCCTCTTTTCATGTATGTCTCTCCCTTTTGATAGATGGAGGCGCATTGCCCCCATATACTTATTGGCATAGAGAGAGCGAACGCTAAAACAATCAGTCTGATAAGTTTATTCATTTTCATTGTTGTCTATGTTTATATATGGTTCTATTTTTTTTGCACGGTCTTCAAAAGCCTGGGCTGCTACGGCTTGGTCAAGGTCTTTCATGATATTTGCCTTTTCTTTAAAAACATGATAGGCAGAATCCAGTATGGCCTCTACTTGCTGTTTCAGTTCTGTTGCATTTAAGTATATTTTCGCGGAGATGGAATCTTTGTAGTAATTTATTTGGCGGTATTTGCCAATGGCATTTATGTAAAAATCCTCAAATACGGAATCATTGTTTTGCTTTAAAGTGTCAATGTCAAATCGGAAAACATCTCCTTGTATTTTAGAGTTTTCGCCTTCTTGAATGATTGACAGACACATTTTGTCGTAATCAATCGTTGGAGTCGGTTCCGGTATGGATTCCACTACTGGTTCTTTGCCGCTTATTAGCGAAAAGATGATGACAATTGTTGCGAATATAGCTGTGATTGCTGCTACGACTATAACTTTTTTGCGTTTCCCTTTGTCTTGATAGGGTGACATCTTATTTATGTCAGAAGAGTGTGCGCTAATGGAATCCTCATGGGTTTTGTCCTCTTCCTCTTGCAAAGTATCATGGCTGTTGTTTGACAGGCTAAAGGGGACGGGACTTCCATTGATATGTTGGGAAGTGTAGTCTGCAATTTGTCTGGCTGTGGGTCTGTCCCATGGATTTAAGGCAAGGCACTTGTAAATGATATCCTTTAATTCTTGAGAAAAGTCTTCGTTGATAAGTGGAATGTCTGCACCGTTTTTTTGCAATACGCCTCCATGATCGCCATAGGGCGGCATACCGGTTAGAAGCTCATACATTGTTGCTCCCAATGACCAAATGTCACTAGCCATAATAGGGGCGGGAGATGGACCAAAACGTTCTGGTCCCATATAGGCCAAAGTTCCTCCACTGGATTCTTGTCCTTGGTTCCTGCGTAATGTACTTCTAATCCGTGCGCTGATTCCGAAATCCGTAATCATATACCTATTCTCATCATTAATCAGAATATTATCGGGTTTTATATCCTGATGGATAACCGGGGGAGTTTTTGCATGAAGATAAGCCAGTCCCTCTGCAACATCATGGAGCAAATGCCAGCTTTCCGTTTCTGTTATCCGGTTGTTGTCAGTAAGGTATTGGAAGGCCGAACCGTTTTTGCAAAAAGGCAAAATCAGGTATGGCATCCGTTCCCAGCAGTCATAATAAGTAGGATGCAGTAAATTTGTATGATTCATATCAAATACGAGGGAGAACTCTTGTGTGAAAAGGGATATCCCCGCATCGTCAAGCCCCATCCCTGGAGCATATATTTTTATGGCGACCTTAACATCCGTAAGTTTGTCTTGTGCCAGCCAAACTTCAGAAAATCCTCCTCTTCCTAGTTGTTTGAGTAGCTCGTATCTATCTGCTATGATTTGTCCACTGTCTAACATAGAACTTATAAATTATGTAAAAGAACTGTTTTCTTTTGGAAATAGTCTTTCTTTGTGTGATTGTATTATTTTGTTTGATTGAGTATATTCGCAATTCTTTATCCACAAAGTAATTAATAAAAATGTAAATAAGAAAATGAGAAAAAGTTTGAAATGTACTAAAATGTTGTTTCAATGGTTTATGTAGCTAAATATTGTACTATGATGTGATTTTTTGTTTCGTTTTAATAAAGCGGTAGCGTATGCTCTTTTGTGGTTGAGAAATACGCCTTATGCTTGACGGTATTTCGCAAAAATATTTTAAGTTTGCAGATGTATTGAATAAATAATCTAATTACGAGAAACATGGGAGAGAGAGGATGGATAAGCGAATTCGATTTTATATTTATTGGATATTAGGGTTTGTGCTTCTAGGAGCTTGTGCGCCCGGAGATAAAGAGGACGTATACACAGAAATGAGAGCTTTTGAGGATTTTTCCCATATAAATGGAGATTCTGTGGCCATTGTGCCCCGAAAGGTAAGGTTGAAGGCTTTTCAAAAGATGGAAGAGGCAAAGGATAGCTTGGTCAAGTATAATTATCTGGCAATGACACTGAAAACATATTTGATTACTTCACAGCTTGATTCGGCACAAATCGTAATCCAGCAGATACATGACTTTATAGAAAGGCAGCATAGTTCTTCTCAAATGGCAGATTTGGAGTCTGAATGTTTCAATATGAAGGGAAATATCTTTGCACGTGTTGGGAATATGGATTCTGCCGAAATTTGTTTCCGGAAGGCTTATGAATTACGGATGAGAGGGACTAGGATTGAAGTGGTGCCGGATATTTTGATGAATCTTGCAGATGCGAATAACCGTTTAGGAAAATTGGATATAGGGGCAGCTTGGTATAGGAGAGCTTTGTTGATGTGCGACTCTTTGCATATAGCTTCTACCAAGAAACCTCCCATTTATTATGGTTTGGCACAAGTATATGTTACCATGCGTGATTTTGAACAGTGTGATTACTATTATAATCTAGCAGGAGAAAGCTATGACAGTATGCTACCTTATGAAAAATATATTTATTTGAATAATAGAGGGACTTCTTACTATTATAGGGAGGATTACCAGACAGCGATAAAATATTTCCAAAAGGTTATTGATTTAGTCGAAGGATATGATGATATGAGTTTTGAACTTAATCTGGGGAGGTTGAATTTAGGAGACTGTTATCTTCAACTGAATATGGTTGATTTGGCTGTTAAATATATAAATGAATGCCAACTTTTTTTTGAGGAAATGGGGGTAAGTACTGCACTATATTATATCGATACGCAGAAAATAGAATTGGCTCTGCTTCAGAAAGACTTTCAAGAGGCGCGTCGTTTATTGTCCGAGAGTGTAGTCCCTCCGGGCATCGACCCTGATATGGTACATATCCGTAATAAATACCTTCAGCAGTTTTACGAGGAAACCGGCAACTACAAGAGGGCTTATCACTATCTGCAGAGGAACAACCTGCTTGATGATTCTATCAGGAATGAGCGTGTCCGGATGCGTACGGCAGACTTGACTTTGCGTTATCAGCAGGATTCTACCTTGATGGCACATCGGGTTTTGCTTCAGGAGCAGAAAAACGAGGTGCTGGTGCTGAGGCAGACACAGTTTGTCGTGTTTGCTGTAGCTGTTGTATCTATATTGACGGCGGTTTTCCTTTATCTGTACAGCAAAAAGAAACGTGCTTTGTTGCTTGCACGGAATCATCGCACAGTCTCTACACTTCGTCTGGAGAATATCCGTAACCGCTTGTCCCCTCATTTCATCTTCAATGTGCTGAACAGGGAGATGGCGGAGCGGAATGTAGAAGAAAAGCAAGAGCTTTCGTCGCTGGTAAAACTGATGCGTCGCAATCTGGAATTGGCGGAACAACTGTGTGTAACCTTGGCAGAGGAGCTGGATTTTGTGAAAACATATATTAATCTGGAACGCCGTTCTTTAGGTCCGGATTTTCATTCGGAACTGAAGATAGAAAAGGATGTGCAGCCGGAGCAAATAAGGATTCCGTCTATGATGATTCAAATTCCGGTTGAAAATGCAGTGAAGCATGCATTGCGCGAGAAGGAAGGTGAACGTAATCTTTGGGTTTCGGTCTGCCGCCGGGGAAACGGTATCTGTATAAAGATAACGGATAATGGTGGCGGTTATCGTCCAGACAGTCGGAACCGGGGCACGGGGACGGGAATGAAAGTCATTATGCAGACCATTCAGATTCTCAACAATAAGAATAAGGAGGCCATTGATGTTTCAGTGCACAATGTCTCTCTACAGAGTGGTGAGATGGGATGTGAGGTGACTTTCTGGTTGCCAGACAACTACGATTACAGGATTTAAAAGAACCGTTTAATCTCGTTTTTTGCAAGGATAGGCATATTTACGGATAAATAGTCCGTAAATGGCTTCTTGTTGCTTTGTATGGGAGCAGGATTATGTATATATTCGCGAAAAGAAAAACATAAAAGAAACATGGATAAATATAAGGTTGCAATAGTTGACGACGATGAGGTGGCTCTTGAGAATCTGAGTTTTGAATTGGGAAAGGATGCACGCTTTTCTTTGAATGGAACTGCCCGTAATGGCAAGCAAGGGAAAAAACTCATTGCCAAGGTACAGCCGGATTTGTTGTTCTTGGATGTGGAAATGCCGGATATGACAGGAATGGAACTACTGCAGGAAATACGTGGCAGTGTTTCATGGAACATGCGGATTGTTTTCTATACGGCTTATGATAAGTATATGGTTCAGGCTATCCGGGAGGCTGCGTTCGACTATCTGTTGAAACCTTTTGAAGAGCAGGAGTTTCGGGATATTCTTGCACGTTTTGTAGAGCAGGCAGAAGCTGGGCAGAGAATGTCATATCCCATTGGTGCGCCGTTGCATACCGGACAGACATTTATCGTATTTACGCCAACCAATGATATGCGTGCATTGCGTCCGGCTGAAATCGGTTTTTTTCGCTATTGCTCCGAGCGTAAACAGTGGGAGGTGATACTAAACAACCAGCCGCCATTGGTGCTGCGTCGCGGAATGACTGCTGAGCAGATTACTCAATATTCATCCAGTTTCGTGCAGATACATCAATCGTATATTATCAATATTGATTATCTGATGATTATAAAGGATAGCAAATGCATGCTTTATCCACCATTTGACAAAGTTACGGAACTGCTGGTTTCCAGAAAGTATAAAAAAGAACTGCAAGACAGATTCTGCTTGTAAAGTGATAAGAATTATTTGGTTAGGGAGTTGACGCCGCAGACTTTGGTGGCGTTGACGTAAAGAAAAGGCATTGAACCTTTAAAGTCCAATGCCTTTTTATTTATCAAATACAATTTTCGTATTCATCAGAAGCGAAGCTTATTTCACTTCGATACCTTTGTTCTGCAGTGTGACATTTAATACTCTGGCATAATCGGCATACTGCTTTTCATTCAGAGTCTTTTTCATCAACTTCAGATTACCATAAACTGCATTACGGAGTAACTTCTCCTGATTCTTCTTGGAATTTGTAGCGCGTTCCATCTGTTCTGTAAAATATTCGCAGATGTTTGCCACTTCTTCATGCTGGTTGGAATCCAGATTCAAATACTTGCTCAACTTTGTTATGTTGATGTTACCTTCCCATTTTGCAGTTGTAGGCTGGTTTTCTGCTGCAAATGTTGTAGCAGTCAGGCAGACTGCTGCCACTAATGTTAATCCTAAACGTTTCATAATACCTACTTTTTAATTGTTATTCCTAAAAACTAATTTCAATCTAATACCTATTGAAAACTCTCTAAGCGCTTAGCTTTTTCTTTTACCTATGCAAATGTAGGTATATGTTTTATAACACAAAAATGAATAAGGGAAAAAGTGTAGTTTATACCTTCATTTCTTGACTTAAATCAATTTTATAGTGTGAAAATGCTTTGTTTAGATGCTTTTTGTAATACGAATGTAATGTGGACTAACTGAATTTATATTTGTAGTAATGGATAAAAGGATTTTTATTAGTCAAAATGTTATTGCCAAATAGTTTCGGGTAATTCTATGATTACTCTGCTTTCAGAGCAGACTCCCACAAAGCCTAATCCGCCTATGACGTTGCAAGGCAGACTGATAGGTTCCATTAAAGCATCGTCGTAATCCCCATCATCCAGGCAGTTTAAGGCTTTTAGATAGCGGTATTCGGCTTCAGTGATGCTAAGCAACCGTACGGTGATGGTTTGTTTGCGGGATATATGGTCGTAGTAGTGTCCCTCTATCGGATAATAATCTTGGTAGAGAGGGGTGTATACTTTCAATGTGGCATAAGAGTTACGGAAAGTGTTATCATTGAATATGTTGTATTTGTTATTTATGGTGGGAAACAATTCATTTTCTTCATCATCATAGTTGCTGGGGTGGCCGTCAGTCAGTATAACATCTTCCCGGTTGATGATTTCGTTCTGCCGGGGAGCAAGGATGGTAGTGTCTCTAGGTATGGAGGCCCAATGCCAAGAGCCGTCCTCGTCTTCCACTTTGATGAGGCTGCCGTTTTCATCCTCCAGATATTCTTTCCATTTGCAATAGTAACTACGGTCATTCCAAATGTCCAGCCGGTAGTAGTTCTTCTCGTTGGGGCGGTCTTGCAATGTAATTTTGTATTGGCGGTAAAGGGTTTTCCCGCTGTACTCGCGCAGGTAGGCCAGGCAAGTATCCACGTGCAGGCTCTCTATCGGTTGTGGCACGGTGACTTCGGCACTGGCATGGTATTTTCCGTTTTCGGCAGTGGCTTCCAGACGTATGTTGTCACCGGGATGCAGTGTGCTGGTCAGACGATATTTCTTGAAACGTATACTTTTCAGTAATGATTCATAAATGTCCTTATCAAGTTCTCCTTCCAGATGCCCATAAATTTCTTCCGGGGAAACCGCTTTCGGAGTTTCTGCTATTTTGCCATTGATGTAGAGGAAAAGAGTTGCTTCGTTCAAATGTTCAATACTATAGCCCTCGCCTAAATGGAGATAGACATCATTCTCAGCTTGTCCGGTTTCGAGCAAGGCGTTCATGATGATTTGCGGATCTTGTTGTCCGGGATTGTAAGGAATCTCGTTTTCGCAGGCTGTTAGGAAGCCTACAATAGTTATGTATATAATAAGGTGTAATTTCATTTTTGTTTTCATATGCCGGATTTGTTTTTAAAATCTATAAGTATAGGTAACAGAAGGAATACAAGGCAGTATTGTTATTTTCTTGATGACAGTTTGAGCTTTCTTCTGCCCGGTATTTCCATGATAAATACTTTCGTAGAAATCATCGTAGTATACGTTGTATCCATTTTTGTATTTGCTGTAAACGATGTTCGGATTCATGGCATTGTATGCATTGTAGATACTGATATTCCAGGTACGCATACCATGTTTGGTCTTCTTGTTGAAGTTGACGCCGAGATTCAAACGATGGCTGGCGGGAAGGCGGTAATTGTTACGCCGGGAGATGTAACCGGTTTCCTCAATAGAGCCATCGGGCCGGATGATGATTGTTGCCTTTTCGGGGATAGTGATACATCCACCGGTATTGAATATCCAGGAAGCTCCTGCATCAATGCGGTCACTGAACTTATGGCTGAGATTGAGGCTGATGCTGTGGCGGCGGTCATATTTGTAGGGGAACCATCGGCCTTGGTTGATGGTACCGTTCTTAAAACGGTGATCGGTCTTGGATAGGGTATATGCCAGCCAGCCGGTAGTCTTGCCCAATGTTTTCTCAGTTCCAGACCGAAGGAGCGGCCTTCGCCCATTTCCACTTTTTCTTCCCAGTTGGTAGAGGTGCCGAAGAAGGATACACCGTCTTGATATTCAAGTATGTGTTTCATCTGTTTATAATATCCCTCGACGGAGAACTCCCAACCCGGCAGTCCGGAATAGTAGCCTCCTATGGAGAACTGGTTGGCATACATCGGACTGATGTCTTTGGTAATGGGCACCCAGAGGTCGGTAGGCATAGACAGCGGAGTGGAGGACAGCATATGCACATACTGTGCCATGCACGTATAGGATGCTTTGGCGGAATATCCTTGTCCGAGGTCATAGCGGGCGGAAAGGCGGGGCTGCAGCGAATAGTAGCTTTTCCCTTGTGTGTGGAACAGCGATGTGCGTACACCTGCATTCAGACTGAACCTGGCGTTTACATTGAAATTGTCTTCGGCGTAAAGGGAGATTTCTTGTCCGCGCATGGCATGGCTGTTGCTGGTATTGTAAACCGTATCTTCCTGGAGGGCGCCATTATCTATATCTTGTATTTTCGAGGTAGCTATTCCCGGACGGAACGTATGGTGGATGTACTCTGCACCGAACTTGATGTGGTGCTGCGGCATGGGGGTGTAGTCAAAGTCCATACGCGCACTCCAGTCACGGATACCGGAGTTGAACTTGGAGGAGTAATAGTATCTGTCTTGTACTTTATTGGCGACAGTATAGGTATCTTCCATGTTTCCGTCCAGCCCCATCTCATATTTGTTGTATGAGACGGTGGTGTTGCAAAACAGCTTGCTGTTGAATACATAGTTCCAGCGGCCGTAGGCGATGGTGTTTCCCCAATTCAGATGGCTGTTGTCCTTGGAATAATTCTTAATGCTGTTGTCGTAATTGTCACCGTGGTAGTAACTGTCATAATGATAGTGGTCTTTCCCCTTGTAGAAACTGAGGAAGATGCGGCTACGGTCGCTGAACTTATGGTTGACCTTTGCATTGACGTCGTAAAAATAGTAGTTGTATTTGTCGGAATAGGTGTCGTCTTTGTCTACAATGAGATTTTTGAAGAATAGGGTGGGGATGGCTCGTGCGCTGAAACTGAAGGAGGTCCGTTCTTTCCAGATAGGGCCTTCGATATGCAGTTTGTCCGTCAGCAGGCCTATGCTGAATGCGCCGTGGTATTTATGCATGTCCCCGTCGTTGGTCCGTACATCTACTATAGACGAAAGACGCCCGCCGTAGCGGGCAGGAAAAGAACTTTTGAAGAGTGTGGTGTTCTTTACCGCTTCGGGCGTAAAGATGGAGAATACTCCCAGCAGGTGGTCTGCGTTGTAAACTGGAATCCCGTCCAGCATAACCAGGTTTTGGTCGGGACCTCCCCCTCGCACATACATGCCTGCAAAACCTTCCATACCGGCTTGCACACCCGGCATCAGCTGAATGGTCTTCAGCAGGTCGGCTTCTCCCAATATGGACGGGGTATGCCTGATTTGTGTCATCGGTATCTCATGCGCTCCCATGGCTGTGCTTTCTATGCCGGCCTCCCGCTTGTCCGAGAGCACCACGACCTCTGCCAGCTGGTTATTGCTGTCCAGCCTGACGTTGAGCAAGGTGTCTTTCGTCAGTTCGAACCGGCTATGCCGGCTTTCGTAGCCCAGGTAGGAGAAAACCAGTTCCGTTTCCCCTTCCGGCAGGGTGAGGGAATAGAAACCGAAAGGATTGGTGGCAGTACCTGTGGAACGACGACTCTCAAGGATATTGGCACCAATCAGCGTCTCGGAAGACGCTCCGTCGGTCACGTATCCGCTGATGGTGAACTTACGGCTAACGGGTTTCTGCGGCACGGGCCGCTTATGGAGTAGAATGTGCTTTCCGGATATTTCGAACGTTATGGGTTCGTTTTCAAAGGCACGTTGCAATATCTCACTGATGTTCTTTTGTTTCATCTCCAGTGTGATGCGGTGCGTGAGCTTTACTTCTTCCCCATAGATGAAGGAGAATCCGGTTGCATTTTCCAGTTGCTTCACGAAACTCTCTAAAGTTGCGTTACGGATATTCAGGTTTATACGTGTTTCCTTGTTTTGTGCCTGTGCATGGAGTGAGGCGCTTAAAAGAACCACACACATCAGAAGTACGGTTCTGATGCGGTGGTGCGAACAGATAGTAGAGCTGGTCATTGTCAGTTAAGTTTAGTAGTAAGGATAATAGTGTTGTTTTCTTTTTTATAGGTAAAGTTGCCGGCGTCCTTCAGTAGGTCGAGGATTTCTGTAAGACTCTCCCCTTCGCGGAAGGTAGCTGTCATATGATAGTTCTTCAGGCTGTCTCCTTCGATACGTATATCGGTACGGAACGTTTCGGAAAGTTGACGGACGATTTCCTGCAAGGGTTGCTGATCGAATGTCAGTACGCTATGAATTACTTGGGTTTCCTCGGTAGTATGTATGGCTTCTGTGGGAATGGCTTCCCGTGGTGGTGCTACGTATAAGAACTGATAGGCTGCCCAGCTCGTTACACAGAGCAGGACTACGGCTGCGGCACTGGCTGTACGCATCCAGAACCGCTTCATGCTGCGGCGCTTTAGCAAACGGCTTTCCAGCAGCCTCCAGCTGTTCTCTGCCGTAAAGCGTCCTCGTGGGGAACGGGTAGAAGCAACCAGTTTGTTCAGTACCTTGTCGAAATTCTCGTTATTCACTTTCATTTTTGGCAATTTATTAAGAGCCTATGACTCCTTTTCCGTATGTAAAGACAGCTGCTTTTCAGGAATTCCCTATGCCTATATCCTGAAATAATGTTAATCTGAAGCTCTTTGTCCGTGAAAGTCCGTCCTGCCTACGTATGACTTCCTTGCTTCTCTGTTTCAATCAATAGGGAAAGTCTGCATGAGATGTGCATCTCATGTTGTTCGAGATGTGCATCTCATGCGGTTCGAGATGTGCATCTCATATATGCATACGGGGCTTCTTGCGAGGAAGATGAAGCAGAGTTCACTCCGTCAGCAATGCTTCCTTGAGTCTTGTGAGTGCTTTTTGCAGTTGCGCGTCTACTGTCTTTGTGCTGATGTTCAGCTCCTCCGCCACTTGTGCATAGCTTTGTTTCTCTTCGCGCAGGCGGATGAATACTTCACGGCAACGCTCCGGCAGGCGGTCGAGCGCCTTGACATATCGGGCAAACAGTTCTTCGCTGATAAGAGTGTCTTCGGGAGAATCGGCCTGGCCGGAAAGTTCGGGAAGCTGTTCGGACGAGAGTGTAGGGTGTCGGTTCTCTTTTTCCAGGTAATTGAGGGAGGCGTTTTTGGTAAGGATAAAGCAGTAATCCTCTATGTTGTTCACTTCCGGCAACCGGGCGCGTTGTTCCCAAAGCTTCATGAAGACGTCGAGCACAATTTCTTGCGCCCACTCTTCGTGCTTCACGAAATAGCAGGCAATACGGAACAAGCGGTCGTAGCACAGATTGTAGAAACTGTGAAAAGCCCGTTCCGAGTCTTCTTCCTTCATTTGGCGCAAGTAGCGTCTGACTTCTTGTTCGGTCATGCAGTCTCCCGGTTTTGTTGTTATTCAATGAACATCAGGTCACTTATTATACCGTCCGAAACAAAGATGCCTTCCCGGGTCAGGTGCAGGCGGTCTGCCTGCATCTCCAGTTTGTGGCTTTGGAGGTAGGGGGCTGCCATCTTCGTGCAATATTGGCGCAACTCTGTGCCGAAGGCTTCTTCCGTATATGTCAGGGAGACTCCCCACATGGTACGCAGGGAAGTCATGATGTATTCATTGTAACGGGTCACTTTATCCAGGATTTCTGTTTCGGAGGAACGCTGTCCCTCTTCAATGGACTTTATGTATCCTTCCAGAGAAGCTGTGTTCCATTCCCTTGTCTCCGCATTGAAGGAGTGGGCGGAAGGGCCGCACCCCAAATACGGAATGCCTTTCCAGTAAGCAGTGTTGTGGCGTGAGTACATGCCGGGCTTGCAGAAGTTGGATATTTCATAATGCTCATACCCCGCGGCTCCCAGGGTGTCCATGAGCGCCGAGAAGAAGCGCACGCTACTCTCTTCATCTACTTCGCTGATGCGGTGGCTTTGCAGCATTTCGTAGATGCGGGTGCCTTTTTCGTAAGTCAGATGATAAGCGGAGATATGCTCCACATCAAGGCCGACGGCTTGTTGCAGGTCGCGTTCCCACCGTTGGTCTGTTTCATCCGGCAGTCCATAGATAAGGTCGATGCTGATATTCCGGAAGCCGGCTTGGCGGAGGCGGTGTATGGCTGCGATGGCTTGCGCGGCATTGTGCCGGCGGTTCAACAGTTTCAGGGTGGGGGCGTCGAATGTCTGTATTCCCATGCTTATGCGGTTGAAGGGGAGGGTACGCAGCATGGACACATATTCTTCCGTCAAGTCGTCGGGATTGGCCTCGAGGGTAATTTCTTCGGCATGTTCTGTTCCATACACCTCTTTGATAGTCCGGAATATCTGCTCGAAATCTTCGTGAGCGAGCTGTGAGGGAGTTCCTCCGCCAAAGTAGATGGTCTCTATCGGTTCTTCCTTCAGATAACCCTTGCGGGTTTTCAGTTCAGTGCACAAGGCACGGATGTACTGCTGCTTCAATTCGCTGCGAGTGGTGGAATAGAAATCGCAATAGATACAGCGTGTCTTGCAAAAAGGTATATGAATATAGATGCCTGCCATGGTATGCTTATGGATATTTGTTGCAAAAATAGTCTTTTGGCAGGAGAATATATCGGTTTTCGGGACATTTAATGTAATATGGAAGTAGTCAGTGTCTTGGTGGATATTCTCAGTTTTGTCTGTAATCCGGAAAAATAGAACATTTTTTGAGTCGTATGGAAATTCATTATTCCGAATAAACTCCTTTCCTTTGTTATCAGAAAAAGGAATGGGTGTCTATTAAAATAATGAGTAATATGTTTGAAGGACTTGACTTTTGGTTTGAACAGATTATAGCTTATTGCATTGCCCTCGTACTGGTGCAGTTCATGAAGAAACAAATATAGCGGCAAATACTTTATTCACTTCCGTCGTAGCACGGTTTAATCTTAGGCTTTTTCTTGTGATTTCTGAGCTTTTGGGGTACTAATGACCGATATTTACCCCTTTTTGAAACAATAGTGCCCCCGAAATTACCGGGAATGGGGTAATTTTGCAGTATTGAAAAACAAACTTAAATAATATCATGAGAAAAAGTAACTACTTATGGCTGCTGCTGGTGGCAGTTTTATTGCTGCCCGCTCAGGAAATGGCTGCCAAGAAGAAAAAAGAGAAGGAAGTGACAGACCGCGAACTTTGGGCCGGGGTGTTGTATCAAATGGCTGCTCCGGTACTGAGCAATATGAGTGAAGGGAAGCTCCAGGAAAATATGCAGGTGGAGCTTAGCCCCACTTGGGATGGACGCGACAAACGGGTGACCTATATGGAATGTTTCGGACGTCTGATGGCGGGGTTGGCACCCTGGCTCTCTTTGCCGGACGATGACACTGCCGAAGGCAAGCAGCGCAGGCAGCTCCGCGAGTGGGCATTGAAAAGTTATGCGCAGGCGGTAGACCCGGAAAGTCAGGATTACCTACTTTGGCGGAAAGAGGGACAGCCGCTGGTCGATGCCGCTTATGTTGCTGAAAGCTTCCTGCGAGGATACGATGCTTTGTGGGTGCCTCTGGATAGTTTGACTAAACGGCGTTACATTGAAGAGTTCACCCAGTTGCGCCGTGTGGACCCTCCTTATACCAACTGGCTGCTGTTCTCGTCTACGGTAGAATGTTTCCTGCGCAAGGCTGGTGCCAAGAGTGATGCTTACCGTATTGTCTCCGCTCTGCGCAAGGTGGAAGAGTGGTATGTAGGTGACGGCTTCTATAGCGACGGACCGGGATTTGCCTTTGACTATTACAACAGCTTCGTACTCCATCCCATGTATGTGGAGTGTCTGGAAGTCTTTACGAACAGTGGAAAAAATAAGATATGGAATGCGCCGGATTGCAATTTCCAGCGTGCCCAGAAGCGCATGCAGCGTTTCGGCATGATTCTGGAACGTTTCATCTCTCCCGAGGGGGCCTTCCCCGTATTCGGGCGTTCCATTACCTACCGCACCGGTACCCTCCAACCATTGGCTTTGTTGGCATGGCGTGGATGGTTGCCCAAGGAATTGTCGAACGGACAGGTACGTGCTGCCATGACAGCTGTCATCAACCGTATGTTCGGTGACAACCGGAACTTCAACGAGAAAGGTTTTCTGACATTGGGATTCAATGGTTCCCAGCCTCATATCTCCGACTGGTATACTAACAACGGCAGCCTTTACATGGCTTCCCTGGCATTCTTGCCCCTGGGCTTGCCCGCCGACCATCCGTTCTGGACAGATGCTCCGCAGGCATGGACCTCGAAAAAGGCGTGGGGTGGTGAAGAATTCCCCAAAGACCATGCCTATTATGAGTAAGACTGATTCATTTTTTATAGTATTTATATTAATTGTTTGGGGGATTGGTGGATTTCCGGTGGCACTCTGTGCACAGGGTGCTGCCGGTGTCCTTCCCGAAACGCATCTGGTGGAAGTGGGGAAAGGATACAGCCAGACTTCCGTCAACACTGCCGTATTCCGTAATAATTCGCTGGTGACGCAAGGTGACGAGCAATACATCAGTTACTATGATGCGGAAGGGTTCCTGACTCTTGGAAAACGGAACCTCCATGCCGGACAGTGGACACTGCACCGCACACAGTATAAAGGGAATGTGAAGGATGCCCATAACGTCATCAGCATGATGCTAGACGGTGACGGGTATATTCATGTAGCCTTCGACCATCACGGACAGCCCTTGAACTACTGTCGCAGCATTGCACCCCATTCGCTGGAATTGGGTGAGAAGGAGCCCATGACGGGCGTGGATGAAGGCAATGTAACCTATCCGGAGTTTTATCTGCTGTCCGGAGGCGACCTGCTGTTTGCATACCGTTCCGGTTCTTCCGGCCGGGGCAACCTGGTGATAAACCGCTATTCCTTGAAGGAGAAGAAATGGAGCCGTGTGCAGGATGTACTGATTGATGGCGAGAACAAGCGCAATGCTTACTGGCAGCTATATGTAGATGAGCTTGGAACCATCCATCTGTCGTGGGGCTGGCGCGAGACTTGGCATGTGGAAACCAACCATGACCTATGCTACGCCCGTTCCTTTGACAATGGCGTAACATGGTATAAGGCAAATGGCAAGAAATATGATTTGCCCATCCGTCTGGGTAATGCAGAGTATGCCTGCCGCATTCCTCAGAATTCGGAACTGATAAACCAGACCAGCATGAGTGCCGATGTAGGCGGCAATCCGTACATTGCTTCCTATTGGCGCGACCCGGACAGCGACGTCCCGCAATACCGGATTGTCTGGCATGACGGGCAGATGTGGCACAGCCGCCAGGTCTCCGGGCGTACCACTCCGTTTTCCCTGAAAGGTGGAGGCACGAAGATGATTCCGATGGCCCGTCCGCGCATCGTAGTAGATGGCGGGGAGATATTTTATGTATTTAGGGATGAAGAACGGGGGAGCAAAGTCTCTTTGGCGCACGCTACGGATGTGGCAAACAGTAAGTGGAGCATCAGCGATTTGACCGACTTCACTGTCGGTGCCTGGGAACCGTCTCATGACACGGAATTGTGGAAGAGCAGGAAGCGGCTGCATCTGTTTGTGCAGCATGCCAAGCAAGGAGACGGAGAGCGGGTTGTGGAGTTTGCACCGCAACCGGTATATGTATTGGAAGTGATAAGATAAAAGAACAGTATTAGTATATGAAAACGACATGCTTATTTTTATTGGGTTTGGCTTTTTGCTGGGGACTGTTCTCATGCACCGCTCAGCAGCCGAAACCGGAAGAAGTGATTGAGATTATGGAAAAGCTTGGCATTGAACATTGCAGGGACAAGTTTCCGTTCGAGATGTCCGGCGGTGAGAAGCAGAGAGTGTCGCTTGCGAGGGCACTTGTCAACAAGCCTGCCGTGATTCTCGCCGATGAACCTACGGGAAATCTCGATGCAGAGACCTCATCCGAGGTTGCAGCGCTTCTGCGCAATGCGTCCGATATGTTCGGGCAGACTATCGTGATGGTGACGCATGACAGGCAGATGGCGGATTTTGCGGACAGGGTGCTGGTGATAAAGGACGGGGTGGTGCGGTAGAGCAATCTGCGAGTGACACTGGGATGTGATATGATGTATTCCCGGACGTGATATGTTCCCGGATGTTCAACGAATAATGATATGACATCCTGCTAAAACTGTCGTTAAATCGCAGGATTGCCATACCATTATTGCGTTGAACTGTATTATACGATAGCCCCGATAAGTGCCGTTATGCCGCCCACAACCACAGTCAGTCAGCCGGATACTCCGCAAGCTTTTCCTTCATCGGGGTGAGATAAGGACGGTCGCTTTCTAACACCTTCATGTTGCGGTGCAGTTTTTATAAATCCATTTTTTCAATCCTACGAATACCAATGTGGGTAAATAAAATTCCCATACAAATAGTATAAAGGAAAAAAATCATTGTGGAGAATGTGAACTGTAGGGTATTTGAGGAAACTGCAACAATATAGTGTAATGGTGATAGATACTTTATCCCGTCCATATAAGACATCAAATTCATTATGATATAGAGAATCATATAGGTGCCTACACATACAAGTGTCTTTAGCTTTGTTGCCATTAACATCACAAG